>Ga0116231_10007560_pt1 | contig 19782 bp, 9 predicted proteins | sample S1TSphgellanicum_2_FD_89695 | JGI IMG/M metagenome (GOLD analysis project Ga0116231, IMG submission 89695) | Host-associated microbial communities from peat moss isolated from Minnesota, USA - S1T2_Fd - Sphagnum magellanicum MG | ecosystem: Host-associated > Plants > Peat moss > Unclassified...
GGAGGGAAGGTTGGGTTAAAATGCAAACCCAAGGTTTAAAAATTTTTTAATTGGGAATTATTTATTTTGAGGAAAATTGCCAAAAAAAAAAAAAAACAAAAAAAAAACAAACACAGCTTAGGCTAGAGTTCCTAAATCTAATCCTAAGGAATTTTTTAAAATAATATTTCCCTAAGGTTAGGTGTACAAGTTTTTTTTTAAAGGAATAAAATTTAAGAGCTTGATATGAAGATTTGATGCTATTTTGCTATTTATTTATTTATTTATTTAAAATAAATATTTAAAAAACCAATCTTATGTGGAGAGAAAATTATAGATAAAGAAAGAGAAAAAATAAAAAATTCACATAATAAATGATAAGTGGTTGGTATGTAGGTAGATGATTGCTATTTTTAAATTTTATTTTAGAATTAAAAATCATTTAAAAACAATACTTTGAAAGTGTAGAAACCACATTGGGTGTAGAGGGAAAAAAAAAACAAAGAAAGAAAAAATATCAACACTTTATTCAGCAGCTTTTTGGGGAGGAGGGTTTTTCTTTCACAAAAAAAATGAAAATTTTTGGGTTTTTTTTTATTGTAAATTCCCAAAATTTGGAAAATTTTGCCAAACACTCGAAACTAAAAAAATAAATTAAAAATAAAAACAAAAAAAATTATTTTATTTTTTAAAAACCGCCCTGACACTAAGTTACCTATGAGCTGTTTTCACACAGTAAATTAATGTTCTGGTTCGCAGGTAGCTGTTTTCACACGGTAACGTGTATTTGTGTTCGCTGCGGCAGATCTTCCTTCCGCGGCTTTCTGTGCGGTTGCTGCAGCAGAGGTGCCGCGGATTCTCTCTGCGGTCGCGTCCGGTCTGGTCGCGCAAGCGAGCGCGTGCATCGAGGGTCCGCGGTCTGTCTGTGGCACACAGATCGAGCTCCGCTCGCTAGCGCAATTCCATTCCACACCCACGTTTTCTTTTCTGCTCTTTGTCTTTGGGTGTGTGTGTGTTGGACTGCTTGTATGTTCATGGATGATGGAGCCCGCATTCAAAGCCTGTCGTCCTTTTGACCCATTTGTGCTTTCATGGTTTCCAAATTACGCAAACCACCATGCCTTGTAAGTGAAGAAGAAGAAGAAGAAGAAGAGGATTGTTTTCATCTCTCATGGCAATGTGTTGCCTCGACGACCTTGGGTCCCTGTAGAAATGGGTTAGCAAAGTTACACTACGCTAGTTTTGTGCGAGAAGGACTTTTCGTCTTTTTGCTGCTGCAGAGTTTGCTTCAATCTGAAGCTTTTTTTTTCTTTTTTTTCCAGAACTAGTTGGGAGAATTTCAAGGGTTTCTAGTTCTTCCTGCATCAAAACAGCTACAAAGACATCAGTCTGTAATCTGTGTGCTCTTCTGCTGCTGTGTGCAAAAACCACTCTGCTGCCGGTGGAGAGTTTGTGGATTGGCGGGAGCATGTAGCTGCAGCTGAGAGAGGTGGGGAATTGAGATGGAAACGTCAGATCAAGCTGCTGTACCACCAGCAGCTGCGGCAGCTATGCAACAAGAAGAAGAAGAAAGCATGGCAGGCAACCGTGCAGTCGATGATGATGGAGGAACTGCATCATCGTCGATGCAGCAGGAGCAGCAGGAGTCAGGTCATGGGCGGTCTCTTCCCTTCATGCTTCATGTAGGAGGAGCTTTGATCCTCACTTGGATTGCATCTGCCTTCTCCATCAACTCCATCTTCGTTGTGGTCATTAGCTTCATCTACTTGTATCAGGTGCTTCCTTTCTCTTCTCCATCTTCCGCTTCCTCTTCACCATCTCTTCTGATTCTCCCCAACCTCTCTCTCTCTCTCTCTCTCTCTCTCTCTCCACACACACAATCCAGCTTCCTGCACCATTTACTCTCTTCTCTCTCTCCCCCCCCACACACAATCCTTGCTGTTTTGGTCACCATTTCCCTTGCAAAACCCCAACTGTGGTGCATGACCAAAACCCTTGCTCTTTCAAATATCTCTCTCTCTCTCTCTCCTTGGCCATGATTTTCTGGTTTCCAAACAATAAAGATTTTGACATTGTTGTGCACAAAAGCTGGAGAGCTAGTTGCAAGAAAGCTTGAAAGTGGACATGAGCTTCAAATTTTTGTGAAGCTCAACCATTCCACTTCCGTAAGCTTGCAGAAAGAAAAAAGTTCCACAAAGAGCTTTGCTTGTACCTATGGTTGGTTGGTTGGTGAAGCTCAACTAATCCACAGTTTCAAGCAGAAGTCAAATTTGTCTAATCTTCTTCTTTTTGGTGATAAGGAGCAAGAAATTAGCTTGAAATTTCTTCACATGAACTCATACGCACCAGCTATGTTGTTGTTGGTGGTGAAGCTGATCGACTTCTCCACTCGAGCAGTTCAGGAAAAAATTTAGAAGCCTGTTGGTGAGCAAGTACTGGCAATTGGGTTTTGCTTGGAGCTTGAAATTGAGTTTGAGTTCATATTGATTTCATGGATTTCTTATGACAACTAACCCCCAGTAGTGTTGAGAGCTAGGGTTTAAGCTGTAGAGGGAGGATGTGGAGCAAATGGACCTAGTTGTTCAAGCAAGTGGATGGATATTCATTGTTTGTCTCTGTTGGGTTGTCATCAACAACAGCCTCTTAAAATGATGGGTCCAATCAGAGTGGGAATACATTTGTGTGTTTCAAATTGGACCTTCCCAAAATACTTGTACTACTTGGATTTTGTGAGGAAAAAGGAGAGATATGTTTAGAGAGAGAAAATGACTTGTTTAAATATGTGTTTTTGTGTGTGTGTGTGTGTGTGTGTAGAGAGAAAGAGAGAAATGGGGTGGAGAGATATGAGCAAGAAACTTGTTGGATGAGCATCATGGGTGTCTTTTGTTTGGAAATTATTGACTGTTAGACTTAATACTAATTGTTGGGTGCAGGTAGAAAAGCAAGGACGTACTAGAGAGCATCGATGGATACGCCATGAAGAAAGAAGAAAGGCACACATGACAAGGGTAAAGTGAAAGGAAGGAAAAAATCGCCAACTTCAAGAAGAGAAGTCTGAATTCAGGGACACAGAATTTTATTTATTTTGTACTTCAATGGGTGGGGTGACTAGATAGAGAGGATCAGTAGTGCTAGAGAGAAGGACAAAGTATCAAAGTGCAGTCCAAATTTTTAATTAGCTGGATTTTGCTGTGTTACCAGAATTTAACAAAGAAGCTGTTTGTTTTGATCAAATGTGCAGCTTGATGATGGAGAGACAGTGCGATGGTTAAATCAAGCCATAGTGAGCATTTGGCCTGTATGTCTGGAGTCTTTTGCTTCGCAACAATTCTTAATGCCATTAGTCCCATGGTTTTTGGCTAAATACAAGCCCAGCTTTGTGGTAAAACCCACCTTTCTGAATCTTGAAAATCAATTAAATTTTTTTGCACATAAAAGCCTTTAGATGCTGCTGCTCGCTGTTCAATTGACAGGGACAAAATCTGTACTGTAAACCAGGTTGAGTCTTGGCTGATCACCTAGTGGGGTTGTGGGTAGAAAGAAGTCTTGTTGCAGAAACTTCATTTGGGAAACCGAGCACCAGTATTCACTCTCATACGGGCATTGGATCAGCAGCGTGAAGGTGATCAATTGGTACTCCCTGTTGTCTCTCTCAACTCTCTTCTCAAAATCCCAGAATATTGTTTTTGAGCTAAATTGCACCACAAAACTGCAAATTGTTGCCCCCCCCCCCTCAATTGTAGTTATCAAAAAGCATGAAAATAGCAAAAATCCCACAAAGGAGCATTTGTCATAACTTGTGAGCTTCATGGGGTGGTGTGCAGATCATTGAGGCAGCAATGGAATTTGCATCTGGAGAAGACATGAGTGCTGAGATGTCAGTGGCATTGCGTCGTCGTTATGGTGGTTTTCGCACCACTTTCTACATCTCAAAGTTACATATAGAGGGAAAGGTAAAACTATTTTCTGTGCATCTTTCATTCTTGTTGCAAAAACTTCATCAATTCATATCCCACACAGTTTCTCTCTGGTGTTGTCTTGAAGTATAGCTGGCACTCATGCTAAAACTTGAATTTTCTTTTACCAAATAATTTTTTTTGTTAACATGCTTTCATACTACCTATTAGATTTTGGGGTTTTCATTTTCTGAGGACATTTTTTGCTTTTTCTTTGTATTCTAGGTCAAAGTAGCTGTGAAGTTTGTGAATGGGTGGCCAGTTTTGGGGCGCATCCGCTTTTGCTTTGCTCAGCTGCCATATGTGCAAATGACAGCCCGTCCTTTGTCCAAAGGTGGGATTGATGTTACTTACATTCCAGGGGCTGCAAGCTGGCTGGTAAATTATCCACTCTCCTTTCTTCCGAAAACTTGTCCATAGGTACAAACTCATTCATGATGGTTCAGATTTTTGCATATATATATATATATATATGCCATTTTTCAAAAATGAGTTTTCAATTTAATTTTAAGAGAAATACAGAGATTCTATCTTTTCTCCCACCAATAATAAAAATTCCTTCTATTGGGGTTTTGGGGGTTTTTTACAGGAAGCGACAATAGTGACTGCGCTGGAGCAGTCCCTTGTGGAAGTGAGTGCATTCAATTTTGATCTTTTTGTTTTGCTCATCATATATGAAATAATTTGGCAGATGGGGTTGAAGTCAAAGAAATTGATTGCATTAAAAATGGTCATAAAGACTGAAGTAAGGATCTACATTGCAGCCAAATCTGCTGGTTGTGGACATGGAGAAGATTGCAAACTATGCTATGTTTTCAAACATGACATCAGAGTGGACAACAGCATTTGCACAAGGTAAATTTAGTCTTGTGTACTCTTCTATTCAGAGCAGTCTACTTAAACTTTACTGTAAAAGCATTGCAATACGTCTCAAGCAAATGATGCTGGGAGTTTCTCAAAGGATTATATACAAAATGACTATGATGTTGCCATGAGTTTCTCAAAATATGTGTAGAATTATGATTATGAGTACTTGTAAGCTCTTAGTACATAGAGTGAGTATACATCATGAGTATGGATTGATGACAATCATTGCCAGTGGATTGGTTTCATTGCAGACAACAAGGCACCTGCAACTGCAATTCTACACCTTCACATCCTGGATGCAAAACAACTCCGGACTACAGACAAGAATGGTACATGAAACCTCTGACCTGATATATGCTCTGTTATGAAGCTTATTTTTGGACCCAATACTATGTTTTTGCTATTGTATGCAATTTTTTTTTTAAAACGTTAGCTACAGGTTTTTCTTGTTTTGTTTGATTTGTCAAATTCATATTTTTGGCCCTGCTACTATATTTCACTATCAAATGCAATTTTTTAAATTAAAAAAAGTTAGCTTAGAGTTCAAGGCATTTTGTGTGAATTTTCAGATTCATTTTTAGACCCAATAATGTGTTTTCACTATTTTATGAATTTAAAATTTTTACAATAGTTAGCCTAGGGTTCAAGGTTTTCTCATTTTGTGTGATTTGCCAGATCCATTTGTAACGATTACTCTTGGGTCAAGTATTACAAAAACGACAGTGAAGAAGAAAAGTGCAAACCCCACATGGAATGAAAAGTTTCATTTGCCAATCTACAACTGGGAAAACCCAAACATTCTCATCTTGCGTGTCCATGACAGGTATATATAGTCTTCCACAATGAATGAGTGTTGTACAAAATTCCTTTTATGCTAATTTATGCTAATTATGTGCTGTTTTTTATCGCTGCCATTTTATTGTTGCTCATTTTCTTGTTTAGAAATAAATGTTGGGTGTAATTTCAAGAAGTATCTTATTTCATTGCCACTTAAGCCATGAAAAAAATCAACAAAATACAAATAGTTTTTTTGGAGTGAATTTTGCACTCTTGATTAAATCTCGGCTTGTGGGTCATATATTTCTATCCTGATCTGGTTCACTTGGACCCTTGTGGAGCTTGATTTTATTTAGCGATCTACAGCTCAATTGGCATTCACATGACTGATCTTTTTTGATGTGTATGTTGGACTGGTGGTGCTGCTTAGTTGGTGCACAGTGCGTGTTAGTGATTATAGACATGGCAAATCATGTGAAGAAACTTTTCCTCTTGAAATGCGAGTTAAGCGTCAGACGAAGAAAGTTGGCCAGCTACACTTTGCAATCCTTGTAGAGAATATTGCTCTATTTGAAGACAATCAAAGCAATCTTGCAGCCTCAGAGGTATGTATGAAGTGCTGTTATTAACTTCAGATAGAGATAATGGGGGGAAAAAATCAATTTAAATTTAAAGAAAATGGAAGAATTAAAGTGGCATATGTGGGTTTTTTTGCATTCGCTTTTTGATGGTGTTGTTCAAAACACAACATGAATTTCTGTTTGCATCATCAGATTTATTTTCATGAATATGATTTAGGGTTTAGGGCTAAACAATAAAAGCTAAGAGTTTAGGGTTTAGGGTTCAATGCTAAAGATATCATTATCATATCTTTGGATTCTGAACTTAGATATGGTGTTTTTGGCTTGGGCAGCAGCTGGGGACTCGAGAACTGTACATGGATGGAAACACGGCGTCAACAGAATTTTCAACAGTATCAACTGACGCATTTGTAAAGAGACTGAAACCTGAGCTACCACCTGCTGCTAATAATGCTCATGGTGATCAGAGGCAAACAAAAGACAAGTTTTCTCACAGTAGGACTTCTTCAGCTGGTGGTCCAGAGACAACACAAAGTCTTGTGCCAGAAGTACAGCCACCACTGCATGAAGGTGAAGTGAGTGAAATCATTCATGTGGCAATTGGACCACCAGGTGCCTTCATGATTCTTCATCCGGGGAAAGCATCTCCGAAAAATTGGCCCACCACCCAGAAGTTAGGAAATGAGAGGAGGAGTAACTTACCAGAGAAAGTGAAAAATGAGCGAGAAGGAGTACGAAAACCAGGGTTTATGCAAATATTTCACCGGCGTAAAAGAAGTGGTGGAGGTTCTCAAGAGAGCCTTACAGCTATGGAGAAAGAGGGTGACCCATCAGTTGCAGGTAGTGTGGAGGATTCAGGAGAGCTTCTCCCGCCATCTCTGCCTGAGAACAATGGACCAGTTAAGCTTATTTTAGAGCCTGGTCCTATTGCTACCTCCTCAATTGCACCAGATGAAGAACCAGCACCAGCACCACTGCCATTCAAGATGTTTGTTCATCCGCAAACCTTGACACCGATTTTAAGCAGTCAGAAACACACAGATCCAGACAATGAGGATGATCAAACTCGAATTCTTGATCTCACTCCAAATGGCACAGATGTCACCGTACAAGATGATCCAGACAACAACTCTGAGTTGTTGCAAAATGGGTTGCCATCTGCCAAGAGAAAGAAAGGTTGGTGGTTAGGGAAAGTGACAAAGATGCACATTGGGTGGAAGAAGCAAAAATCATCACAATTGTTAGATCATGACGAAGATCAGGTTATGTATTCACAAGAGCTGCATTCAGATGGCGATAGAGAATCCAACTACAATTCAACTTTCGCCATTGACAAAGATGAACTGCCAATCCACGAGGATGAGAAGAAAATCATCAATAGTCCAAAGTCCCAAAGAGGTTCATCACTGCGGAACATCTCACAGAGAACATTGGCAAAACTAGGCCGAGGTCCTAAGAAGCCCTTATAATTTTCAAGCACAAGGGTTTAGGATTAGCTGTTGTACTGTATTTACATATATACTTAGAAGTCTTCAGACACACTCATCAAATTCAATTTCTTGGCTTCATTTAATTCACTGGATTTGTTCAAACATTCATCAAAGCTAACTGCGAAATTTGTGTATTCAAAATGAGACCATGGTAGTAAAGCCATTGGGTTTGCTGTATGCCCCAATGCTGACTTGCTAGGGTTTAGGGTTTAGGTTGAAGGGGCAAATTGGCGTCTTATATAGGTTTAGATTTCAGGTTTATGTTGAATGGAAGTTGCATGGCAAATGGGTTAGTTACAAAGATGCCCCAAGAGTGATGTACATAGAGTTTAGTGTTTCAGGAGGGCCATTTGTTCATTTTATAGGCCCACATTTCATGTTCAAGTTCTTGAATTGATGTTGTGTCACAAATGGTGGTGGGTGGTGGCCCCAAGAGTCACGATGTAGTCAGTACTTAGTGGTAACCATTTTTTTGCACCTTTAGTGGATTGCAAATACCATGTTCTTGCATGTTGCAGCAAATTTCAAACCTCATTTATATTAGCAAGCCTTATTGATATTTGACAAGGTTTTAGCTCAAAAAGAACAGCAAATAGATGATACAATAAGAATAAAGAGAACATAGATCTTCAGTGAGAGCTCTCCACCTAACCTCGGGATCAAGTTGCTACAAACTTGAGATTCTCCTTTGAGCTTTGCCGTGTGTGATTTTTAAATCCTCAAAATTTTTAATAATAACCAATCAATATTGTCAAAATTGTCAAAACCCTAAATACCCATGTGCCAAAATTTCTAGACATTTCAAGGTACTAAAGCCTTGGTAGCAGATTGTCATTCTCATGTTCTTCGCTAGAAGCCGTTTCTCTGCTCACTACACCTTCTAGTCACAAACTCCTATTGTGTCGTATGATTTTTGCACACTTCTCCCTTCCAAAGTTGCTGAAGGTCTTTTGTTTCCTTCTCATCTTTGCCAGGCATTCAAATGTGCTTATGGGGTTCGACTTGCTTTAAGCTACGAAGGTGGTGCTTTTATGTGATCTCCAATTTGAAACATTTGCTCTGCAACTAAAGTGGACAGTCCAAAACGATGGATTTGAGGTCTATTGTAATGTGGATTACATCTCCCAAAAAATTCCAGAACCATGGCAGTTCAATTATATAGCCCTTGCTCATGAGTTTAGGGTATGCAAATATGCATTTGATCTCCAACATTTTTCATTTGGCCTGCAACTCTCAAGTTCCTCCCTCTTGGTCACCATATTAGGGTTAAGGGGAATTGGAATTGATTTCACCCATTTGCTTTGCAGCTAGATTGGACATGCCAAAATGATAGATTTGAGGTCTGTTGATATGGATTGCATCTCCAACAAATCTCAATTTCGGTCTACAGTTCAATTAGACAACCTTGGGTGATGGGTTTATTGGTGATATGTTGATATGTTGATATGGATTTGATCTCCAAATTGGTTTGCAGCTCAACTTCCTCCCTCTTGGTCATTGTATTAGGGTAGGTTGGTAGGGATTTAATCTACAACTAAACTTGTTTGCTCGGCAGTTGAAGTGGATAGTACATGTAATGATAGATTTGCAGTTTGTGGGTACATCTCCAAAAAATCTCAAAATAAGTTTGTAGTTCAATTAGACAACCATGGGTGATGGGGTTTAGGGTATGCAAAGTATGGATTTGATCTCCAATATGTTTCATTTGGGCCTGCAGCTCAAGTTGGTCCCTCCTGGTGATTGTACTAGGGTTTATGGGAATTCGTTTTGATTTCAATGTTGCCCCATTTGCTTTGTAGCTATAGTTTGGACATGCCAACGTCATGGATTTATGGTCTATGGCTATGGATTACATCCTCAAAAAAATTCAAATTGGGTCTGCAGTTCAATTAGACAATCTTGAGTGATGGGTGATTAGACAACCTTGAGGTATGGATTTCATCTTCAAAATGTCCATGTGGCTTGCAGCTCAAGTTCCTCACTCTCGGTGATTGTATTAAGGCTTAGGGGAATGGATTTGATCCCCAATTTGAGGAATTTGTTCTACAACTGAAGTGGATAGTTCAAAATTGTGAACATGAGATCTATTGGTACGCATTACATCTCCAAGGTTGTTCAATTGGGTTTGTAGCTTAATTAGACAATCCTTGATGGTGAATTTTAAGGTGAGTGTGTACGTATGAACCTTTGTGGGTGCATTTTTGACAATTAAATACATTAAATGAACCTGCAACTGAAGGGGATAGTCCAAAATGCATCAAATTAAGCTTTGTGGCACAATGTCAAAATGTGGCATTTAGGACTACATAAACGATTACATTTGCAATTGTTTATGTTATTCATAACTACACATGATTGCATGACTACGCCAAAAATCATGTTGTATTGCCAATAGTTGTATAGATGGGGTCAATCACAACTACCATTTGTGACTACATCTTCCACAATTGTAGTCATTTCTTACCATAGTAATGGAAGATGCATCTAATGGCCCAAATTTAATTTTTAAAATATAAATTAATTAATTCTTGATTAAATCCATGTTGCCATGTGGCAAGCTTGAATGTTAATAACATGTTATCATGTGATAGTTTAGGCTTAGGTAATAAATATTCAATTTTTGTCCAATTATATGATGTCACATGGCAATCTAGGCTTAATTGAAAATTTTGTTATCGAATTGTGAACTATTATGTGGTAAGTCTAAAATTTACATGTGATTTTTTTGACCCAATTGAAAGTTGTCACATGCCATACAAGGCTTAGTTGACCTGGCCTAGGCAACCTAGGTTGCAAGAGTGAGGACTTGAACCCCTAACCTTCACTTTGAAAGTTCAAATCTTTAACCATTACACCACAACCATTTTTATATAACCTAATTGTGCATCACAAAAATATTAATTGCACATTAATACAATCTAAGTTTAAAAACATATACCCTAAACAAACCTAGGTTCACCAAGGTTGACTTAGGTTATCCTAAATTAACATAGGTTAACCTAAAGTCACCTACCTTACAATGGTTAAACCTAGGTTAACCTAAAGCCCCTTAAAGTAAACCTAGGGCCACTTAGGTTAAACATAGGCTACTAATTGGTAAACCTTATGTTAATTTAGGCCACTTAAGTCAAACATGGGCTAACAAAGGTTAAATTTAAATTAATCAAAGTTAAACCTAAGGTAAATTAAAACTTGACTTAAATTGTCGTTAGAACATTCGTTAAACCTTCATTAAAACAACAAAATTGGTTAAATTAAAACTTGATTAAAAAATAAATTAGGTATAATTCAACTTAAACTTGGCAAAACTTTTGTTAAATTCAAAATTTGACTCAACTTTGACTAAACTATAAATTGGTTATAAATTAACTCAACTTTGACAAAATTAAAACTTGAGTAAACCTAGGCTAAACCTTGGTAGAATTATAACTTGGTTATAAATTAATTGAACCTTGGTTGAACTATAAGTTGGCTATAAATTCATTAAACATTGGTTAAACTATAATTTGATTAAAATTTGATTAAATTAAAACTTGATTCAAGTTTCGTTGAACTTTAATGAAACCAAAACTTGGCTAAATTTTAACTAAACTAAAACCTTAACTAAACTTTGGTTAAATAAGAAGTTGATTAAACCATTGCTAAAACTTTGTGAAATTAAAACTTGGTATTTTTTTATCAAAATTAAACCTTGGTTAAACTTTCACTAAATTAAAACTTGGTTAAACCTTTATTAAATCTTCATTAAAGCTTTGTGAAAATAGAATTTGGTTAAATTTTTGCCAAAATTTTGAATGAAATAAAAAACTTGACTAAATGTTAATTATATTTTCAATAAACCTAGGTTAACAAAGGTTAAATTGAGACTAAATCTAGGCTCACCAAGGTTATTTAAACCAACATAGGCCATCTTAAGTTAACTTAAACATATATTAGGTTAATTTAAGCTAACTGAAGCCTTCTTATGTTAATCTAGTAATTTGGCCTATGTAGGATAATATAAGATGAGGTAGTTTATGACACATGTCATTTTTTGAAAATGATTACAAGTCATGTAGTCATAACTCTACAAGAATTATGTCTATTTCAACCCATGCATTTGTGACTTCTATCCAAATCAACCATTTTTGCAATTATAAATGTGATTACCTTTCGTTGCACTTGGGATTACAAAGTGGTTTGTAGTTACATATGCAACTTATACTTACAACAAATGTTGATTTGGATGAAAATGACAATGAAAAATACATTTGTATCATCCATTTTTAATGGCATTTCAAAATATATGACAATGTAATTGTTTATGCAACTTAGAAGGTGGTTCATAGGCCATTGGACACCACATGGCATCTTTTTAATTTGATTTGCAACTATAAATCCTAGTTGCACATGTAATTAAATGTGGAAAAACCAAATTCCAATGAAATTGGTGGATTTAGTGGTTTAATTATTTTCCCTTAACTTTCTTCAATAAACTAGTAACCATTAAATGTGTAATAAGGTTTGGTGGGTTTGTGAAAATTTTAGAGGACCCATGACGAGTAATAATAAGGTTAGGTAGTAAGTAATATGTATGTGGCTTAAGTAGTAGGTATTTTATCATGTTGATATGTCACAATGTTTTTCAATTAGTTAATTAATTAGGTAGGCTCAATAATAGGTATTAAGTAGTATTAAGCTATTTAGTAATAATTATTTTATTATGTTGAATGAAATAATTTCATATTTAATTAATTAAATAGGTTAGGTAATTTTATCATGTTGATATGTCATAATATTTTTTAATTAGGTAGGAGGTATTAAGTAGTATGTATGTAAGCTATTTAGTAATAGGTATTTCATTGTGTTAAATGAAATAATGTTATGTTTAATTAATTAATTAAGCTAGGTAATTAATAAAATTTAAATTAATAAGTAATAGGCAATATGTATGTGGGCTAAGTAATAGGTATTTATCATGTTGATATGTGATAAAAATTTTATATTAATTAGGTTATGTAATTTATTTATTAAATAGGTAGGTTATGCAATTAATCTATTAAATACGTAATAAGTAGGATAGGTAGTAGCTAGTAGGTCATATGTATGTGGGTTAAGTAGTAGGTATTTACCATGTAGATATGTGACATTTTTTAATTAATTATTTAATTGATAAGCAATGTAATTTATTTATTGAATAGGTTAGGTAGTATGAGGAATTTATGACCCATTTATAAAAATTATATAATGAATATGTTATATATCATACATCTAAATAATAAAAAATTGTTACGATTATGATCTATTATAAGCAAAATTATATAATATAATTTCTTAAATCAAATAAAGGCTTGAAATTTGTATATATATATACATATAAACTTTATCATAATTTAATGTGAAAACTAGAATATTATATGCGTAAACATAATAAAATTTATAATTCCATAAAATCAAATAATTATATGGCATTAATTATTATTTAAAAACTAAAATTGATGTCTAAAATAATCTTTTGCATCAAAATAATATGGCTAATATACGAGCTTTTATTATATTTCTATTAGAATTTATTTATGATCCATTTATAACTATTATATGTGAATAAATTATATATCACACATTGAAATTATATTATATTGATAAAATTGTTATATATCAAAAGGAAAATTATATAATATAAATTTTTAAATCAAATGAAGGTTTAAGAAATCTAAATATTTGTTTATTTATCATTATATTATCCATTTATAAATCATGTGATTGAATTTTCCATGGAATGGTCTTTGAAATTGTATTCAATAATAAAATCCAAATATTTTTCTTTTCAAACCAAAATATATTTTTAAGAGGAAAAATATATATGTGCATACATTATTAAAATAACTTTAAGTTTAAACTTTAATATTCTCATTTGGAAAAAATCTTAATAAAATATCAAAGATCAAATTTGATATTTTATGTAGTGTTTTGAAAGAAATAGGTTAAATAAAATGCACATTACTATTTTGTCACAAGAAATAGGGTGGCGCTTTGGTAAAAGAATTGATCTTTGTCCTTGGGGTTTAAGCATCAATTCCCACAAATGGCATGGGTCGTGGTCAACATTGGGATGTTGACCAAAAATATATTTTACCTACTTAGCCTACTTAGGCTAAATGTTTATTAGGTGAGTTTAAGTAGGCACAATAGTTGACTTATTTAGTAACCTAAATTGGTTTTTAAAACCTAATCTATGTAATGACATGTGTCAACATAGTATAGTGGAATTTAATGAAAATAAAAATTATTTATATCTTAAAATAATATTATTTTAATATCTAAATAATATTGCAAATAAATTATTTAGTCATAAATTTAGTTGTAAAATGATGATGCCACATAAGCGAATTTGATTGGATGGAAAGTTCATGTAAGTCACATCTTTAAGTAATTACCATTGTAACTTAGTGCCACATATTATCTTTTATGACAAAATTTTTACATGATTTGTTTAAATCGATTACGCCCTATAACAAGTCACATACGGTAATTACAATAAATTGTTAATTTAATCATTTTTATGCAAATTCCATGTAATGTAATCAGTGTGGATGGATTTCATTTTTTTGTGACAATCATTAATTCCAATTTTCACATAGCATTTTCAAAATTAAGTTGGTTTTCTAATAAACAATTGCATGAAAAAAAAAACTAGGGTATGAAAATTTTGAAAAAAAAAATCAACTAGTTTTTTATGTGTTGGTTTTCAAAAATTTAAGACTAGTTTATTTCCACTAAATTAAAAGGTGATTTGCATCCAATTCTTGGATCATTAAGCCAATTTTTGTTCACAAATATCAACTTTTTCAAATTGGTCATTTGAAAATGATACCTTTTTTAATTTGTTGATATGTTGGCTAAAAAGAAAATCCTTTTTTGTTCCAATGTGAAATCCTACAACACTTAATATTTGGTGGGACAAAAAACCATCATTGAGAAACATGGATTTTTGCTTCTCCCACCATTGAAAATGACATTTGATATCCTTAATATTCACTTGGTATCTTTTGAAAATATGTAGCCTTTTGCCCATAAGTTTTCGTATTAATTCATTATTGTTAATAATTTATTCAAAAATATCCAAACTGTAATTTTATTCAACACAACAAAATGCATTTCTACCATGATGTCTTCATTTAATTATATGAACATAGAGCTTCTGAGGGTTCACTTTTCATTTTCAAGAATTATGCTATTATTTGTTTCCAAAATGGGATGATTTTCAAACATTTCTTCCATAGGAACATCATTGAATTTTTTTTCACATATTTCATTTTCATTTGATTGCTCCATTTTCCAACATTTTTTCAAGAATGTTATTCAAAAAAGAGTGGAGATATTGAAACAAAAGATTATTTTACCGAAATGTGTTTTAATGTTTTTACTTGCAAATTGATTTGATTATCTACAGCTTACAATACAACCTAAAACATTTACCAACATTTACAAAGGTCAAAATGACTCACTTAGCCCTCCCTTTTTTCATGTAAAAAATGAGTATGCAAAATGAAGTGTAATGTAATGCAAAAAAAATGTAAAACTTTCAAACAACAAACATATTTCTTATTGTTAGAATGCTACCAAGTTTAATAATAAACAAAATTTGATTTGGAACATTAAAAAATGTTTCACCAAAATAATTGGAATGATAAACATTAATATCCAACAAAAAAACACAAAATTACAAGCATAGTTTGAAAATCATACTTGAAAAAACAACTCAATGGTGGATTTAAGATCCTTAATCCTAAACTTGCATAAAGTAAATGGGGTGAAATACCAATAAGTACCAACAAAAGGAGCTAAACAATAACAAAAAGAGCTAAGTATCAACACAAGAAATATCAAGCAACACACATTGGAGGTAGGTTAGAAAGGTACTCAAGCTTGGAGGAGCTGAACAATAGCAAGAGAAGCAAGTAACAACATAAGAGAAATTTAGCAAAATGTAACTTAAAAACCCAAACATCAACACAAAAGGAGGCCAAAAAATGCAAGAAGATTTAAGCAACAATGTGAAAAGACCAAGCAACAATGCAAAAGGAGCTAATCAACAACACAAGATGTAAAAAGACCAAAGTAGCAACACAAAAAAAGTGAATAACAACATAAAATGAATCAAACAACAATGCAAAAGGACTTGAGCAACAACATAAAAAAGAATGAACAACAACACATGGAAACCCAAATAAATGCAAGAATATTCAAACAACAATGCAAAAAGACCCAAATAGGAATGCAAGAGGAATCGAACAAATAAAAAAAACTCAACTTACAAACTCATAGAGCTCCAATCTTTAACGTTAAAAAAATAAAAATAAAACATAAAACAAAACAAAACAAAAAACTAACAATAGTGGGGTTCAAGTTTTTTATTTTGTTTATGGATAGTTATGATAAATGAAGAAGAAATTTCAGCTTTCAACCTTCAATAACTATGGAAGCACCACCTAAAACTTGAAACCCTATAATTTTTTTTCTTTTGGAAACAAAATACCTAGCTAAGAATTGCACCTTGCTTTATTTAAGTACCTTATAAGGGTATCCTTTTTTAATTTAAAATTAAAAAGTAAGGTCTCATGGGTTGATTTTCACCCTAATGAAACCATGTGGATCAAATATCAATTTGGGTATCATTATTAATGATATTTGATAATTTTTATAGTGAGAACTAGCTTGAACTTTTAACCAAATTTCATTTTATTTCTAAAACCCACCCAACATTGGTCATAGTTGTAGTTATATTGTTGTTTATATGATTATAGTTATATAAATGGCTATAATTAATGTCCACATTTGACTACATGATTAAATTTGGATCCTAGTTGCAAGTTGTCCTAGTTATAAAAACCATATTTTAACTTTGTGTGGGTGTAATTTTGCCTTTTTAAGTTGTTCATTTAGTTTGTAGTTTTGATTTGAAGGTCTATTGGTGATCAAATTAGGTTATTTGGGTGTGTTTTTGATATTCAAATGCATCAAATGAATATGTAGTTGAAGTGGATAGTTCAAAATGTTGGGTGTAATTTTACATTTCAAAACTTGGTCATAATCCAATTGTTTTTGTCAAAATGATTTTAGATTTGGTTTTTAAAACTTGTAGTTCAAAACCGTGGTCCAATGATTATATTTCCAATGATAATACTTGTAATGAATTTTTTTCTAATGATTATATTTCCAAAGATTATTTTCTAATGACAATTTTTTTTAATACAATTTTTTTAGTGACATTTTTTTAAAACAATTATGACATTTTTTTTCAAGCAATTGAACATTTTTAGGTTTAAATGTGAATGTTGTGTGTGTGGTTTTTAGGAATGGCCAACTTCCAATAACTTGGTGATTTGGGGAAGATTCAAAAATATGAATCATTTCCCTTACACAAAGCAAAACAACCTTGCCTAGACAAAGTGCTTTAGCAAATTGTGAAATCCAAGTAGCTCAACGCATGATTGATGCCATACAACATTCATTTTTCCACCTATAACATTGGTAAAAAAAAAGGTGATTTAAATAATCCCAAATGCAATGTACAAATCCATTTACCAAGATTACTTGAAGGTCTACCTTGAAGCCCCATTTGCCAAGGAAACCTTAAAAGATCATTTACAGAATACTTTGAAGGAAGTAAAAACATGCAATTCCAATGAAAAGAGTTCAAAACATGTGACATTGTAATGTGACGAGTTTTTGAGCAATTACAAATGAAAAATAGGCCACTACAAATCCAAAATGATAAAGGGCCTAGTGACAAAGTCTCATTGATGGCACATTGATAACCTTAACTTTTTTTCCTAACACTAGCCCTGCTTTTAATGATTCAAACAAAATTTCCACTAATGCAATTTCCTCAAATTCAACCCATGTGACCACTTTTGCCAAGATGCAAAACCTTGGACCAAAATTAATGAGGGATCAATAATAACAATTAATTCCAAGAGCATGGCAACCACGACGAGTCAATTCTATTTCACATTTGATGTTTGTAATGTCTTTTTATTAGGCAAAATGGACATCAATTGTGAGAGGAATAACTAAATAAACATTATAATAATTTATAATAAAAATTAAGGCAATTAAAAATTTGTACCTAATAATTTGATGTGAAAACATTGATTTTGGGCAATTCAACTTCTTTTTAAATTTTTTTGATTTACTTTCAAGTTCACCAACCTTAAACCTTACATTTCAAATTGAAACCCCAAATTTTTAATTGAAAAACCTAAAATTTAAAACTTAAACTTCAAATCCAAACCCTAAAAGTTGAATTTCAAACCTTAAGCCCCAAATCATGATCCTAAAACCCTAAACTATAAATCTAAAGGTTAAACCTTAAATACAAACCCCAAAAACTAAACTTTAAAATTTCAAGTTCTAAACCCCAAAATTTAAATTTTAAACATAAACTTTAAAAAGACTAGACACAAACTTAAAATCGCAAAACCTTAAAAAACAAACTATAAAATTGAAAACCTAAAAGGATTAAACATAAACCCTAAAAATTAGAACCTAAAATCATGTGTCCTAAACCCTAGATGCTAAACTTAAAACCTAAAACATAAAAAGACTAAACACAAACTTTGAAAACTAAACCTTAAAATATGAAATCATAAACCCTAAAAGCTAAACCTAAAACTTAAACCCTAAAAAGACCAAACACAAACTTGAAAACTAAAACTCTAAAACCAAAAACTCAAAACCCTAACCATGTAGCCTATAGCCTTAGAGCCCATAGACCATATAAAAATATAGTTATATGTCTTATATACTAACCATATAATGTGATAGCTTAATATAACCATATAGTCCAATAGCTTATATTACCATAACCCCTTAGCCCATAGTCGATAACCCCCATAACCCTTTTAAACCTTCCTCAACCCTAATATAACACCTATAGCACATATAATAGGTGGCAACACATGGGCTGGAATAAAAATAGTTGTTTCAAAAGGAATTGATGGTAGGTTTTGAAAAGTTGGTCCTTTATTGCAAGACTTTGTGAACAACAACCAAGAATGGACAAAACATCAAATGGTAGGGGAAAGTTAAGGTCAACATGACACGATTTTAAGGAAAATTTTATTACTCCCTCTTAATTCAAACCACCATAGGTATGCTACATCCACAACGATTGATAACAATTGCTTCCAAAATAATTATTTCTTCCCCATGTTTAATTATGAATTGTTCCATGCAACAAGACCACTTTTTTTATTAATAATGCATGTAATCCAACAAACCAAACATTGTAAGGAAACCAATTTAGTGCCATTCATACCCTATTGAGTTTCAAAATCAACCCAATTGTCATAAATATTCACCTCCAAACACCTTTCAAAGGGACTTTGCAAAATTTATTCATTCATTTGGTAGCTATGTTCATGGCCAATATACATTATTCATCACATGCATCGATTGTCACCCATACACAAGCACGTGTTCACATTTGAAATGTAATTATCTATTAAAGAGATTTTCAAGTGACCACAAACATTGTGCTACCAAGGGTTTCACAGTAAATAGTTCCATCAATCCTTCACCATACTTGTTAAGGTTAGGTTGTTATGTAAATTGTAGATATTTAATTTTAGAAATGTTCTTAAGGTACCCCCACACTTGGTGTTTAGGCCTTGGTGTTACCTTTTGCACTAACACCTTAAACATTAGCTAGGTCATTTTGGTTGGCAATTACCATCATTAACCTAACATTACATGCTTTAGCAACTAGGAAGTTGTCCACACCTAATTTTCGATGACATGGACTATTGTGATTTCATTGTCATTGTTTGGAAGTGAGGCCACACTTGCAAGAGGTAAGTTATCTTTTTCTTTTGCTTATTTGTGTTTTTTTTAGCTTTCAAGTTGGTGTTGAAATTTTTTTTGTTATTGCTCTTACATGTTCTTTGTTGTATTCTTTATGTGTTTTGCTTTCCTTTTTCTTTGTTTTCAATCTTGCAAGTTTGTTTTTTACATCTATTTTTTTTATGTTTTTTGTTTTGCTTTTTTTTTTTTTGTTTTTGCTAGTTCTTTGTTTTCATTTATTTTATTACCATTTCAAATTTCTAGTTTGTAATTTCTTTTTTTTTGTTTAAAGATTTTATTTTTCAA
>Ga0116231_10007562_pt1 | contig 19781 bp, 16 predicted proteins | sample S1TSphgellanicum_2_FD_89695 | JGI IMG/M metagenome (GOLD analysis project Ga0116231, IMG submission 89695) | Host-associated microbial communities from peat moss isolated from Minnesota, USA - S1T2_Fd - Sphagnum magellanicum MG | ecosystem: Host-associated > Plants > Peat moss > Unclassified...
TGCTGCCAGGGGCGCACCGCCTCCGGATTGCGCAGGCGCACCGGTCGGCCCGCGTCGAGCGCACGCACGCAATCGGGAATCAATCGGTCGGTCGACCAATCGCCGCCGCCGATCACGTTACCGGCGCGCGCGGTCGCAATCGCGGCGGCGCCCGCGAAGAAACTGGCGCGAAAGCTCGCGGTCAGAATTTCGGTGCAGGCTTTGCTGCTGCTGTAGGGATCGTGGCCGCCGAGCGGGTCGCGCTCGTCGAACGGCCGGCCGGCGCCGTCGTTCGCGTACACCTTGTCGCTCGTGACGATGACCGCCGCCTCGAGGCGCGGCGCGGCGCGCAAGGCCGCGAGCAGAATCGCGGTGCCCTGGACATTGGTCGCATAGGTTGCGACCGGATCGCGATACGAGTCGCGGACGAGGGCCTGCGCGGCCATGTGAATCACGATCTCGGGAGAGACGTTCGCGACGACGCTCTGCACGAGCGCCGCATCACGGATGTCGCCGAGCACCGACCTCGCATCCTCGCCGACGAGCGACCAGAGAGAGGGGTTTGTCGCCGGCGCCAACGCGAAACCCGTCACGTCCGCACCGAGGAGCCGCAGCCACAGATGCAGCCACGCGCCTTTGAACCCGGTATGCCCGGTCACGAGGACGCGCCGCCCGGCCCAGAAGGACTGCGCAGGCCACGCGGCGGCCCGTGTCGTGGCGGCGTTCATGGAGGGCGCTTGGGACCGCTACGCGCCCAATGGTCACCGAGTTCGCGCAGCGAGGAGCGCACGAGCTCCGAGCCGAACAAGGCCGCCGAGCGAATCTGCAGATTCAGGCAGCGGCGCAAGCCGCCGATCATGTTGAACGCGGTGAGATACTGTCCATACCCTTGAGTCGCATAGGCGATCTTGAGCGCATCGCAGACGATCGCAACGGGCAGCTTGTAAGGGCGCGCGCGCGTGACGAACGGGTCGCTCGAGCGCGCGCGGAAACCCGGGTTGCTCGCGAGTATCCAGGTCGCGACACGCTCGATGAGGAAAATCTTGATCGGCACCTCGACTGAGCCGCGATACGAGGTCAGCGCCCGCAACTCCGCGCCGAGCGGATCCGACGCGGACTCGGCGAGCGCGAAGACCGCTTCGTTGATCGCGAGCCATTCGGCCCAGAAACGCGGTTTGGCCACGAAGTAGTTCGAATACACCTCAGTGCGCGAATCCGTGATGAGAGCCTTGAGATCGGTGCGCCTGCCCAGGCGTTCGAACACGCGCTGAGCGAGGTCGAGCAGCCCCGGATGCTTGGCGTCGCCGTGCCGAAAGACGTTCAAGTAATGCGCGCTGTTGTAGATGTTCGGCGTGAAGCCGATCACGTCGAGCGTCGCATCGCTCGCGGCGATGAAATCTTCGATGAGCGCGGCCGTCAGATTGGTCTTGTGGCGCAGCTTCGGCGAGAAGAAACCGTAGTATGCGTCGGCGTCCAAATCGCCGGCGAGCAGGAAATTTCGGATCGGCCAGTACTCGTACCAGTCGGGCCTTTCGTTGCGCGAATTGTCGAGCACGAGAAAGCCGTGATCCAGGGACTCCCGCGGCGTATAGTGATTTAAAATCTGATACATGTACGCCTTGGGCATTTGAGAAATGATACCGAATTCCCATCGCGGGCGCAGCGAATTGAGCGCTCTCCGCGCGGATTCAGCGGCCGCGACCGTGCTCGCCGCAACGGACATTTGCGGCGTGCTCGTGACCTACCATCCCGATGCCGAACTCCCGCGCCGTCTGACCGCGATGCGCCGGCAACTCGACGCCCTCGTGATCGTCGACAACGGCTCGGGAAGCACCGCGCTCGCGATGCTGCGCGAACTCGCCGCTGATCCGGCCATCGAAGTCGTCTACGAATCCGAGAACCGCGGCGTCGCGACCGCGCTCAACATCGGGCTCGCGCGGGCCGCGGCGCGCGGCTTCGCGTGGGCTTTGCTGCTCGATCAAGACAGCCGCATCGATGAGGACCTGCTCGCGGGACTGCTTTCCGTGTATCACGCGTTCCCCGATCGCGAACGCCTCGCGGTCGTCGGCGCGGGCTTCCGTGATTTCCGGGAAGAGCCCGACGCGACCGAACACGGCGCGGCGCCCGACTCTTGGGAGGAACTCGACTACGTGATCACGTCGGGATCCCTGATATCGCTCGCCGCGTTCGCGCGCGTGGGTGCGTTTCGCGAGGATTTTTTCATCGATTACGTCGACACGGAGTACTGCTGGCGCGCACGCGCGCTGGGGTTTCGCATCATCAAAACACGCAAGCAACTGATGTCGCATGCGATCGGCAAGCCATCGCGTCACCGACTCTTGTGGATGACCAAATGGACGACGAACCACCCGCCCGACCGGCGCTACTACATCGCCCGCAACTTCACGATCCTGACGCGCGAGCAGGGGCGTAACCGGCCGCGGGGCTTTGCGGGCCGCTGGGTGTTCAAGAGCCTAGGACTCGTGTTCAAACTCGCGAAGCGCGTCTTGCTCTACGAGGACCACCGGCCAGAGAAATTATTCGCGCTCGCGCAAGGCTGGTATCACGGTGCGCGCGGCATCACGGGTCCGCGGCGGCGTGCGCCGTGAGCAAGATCGCGATGCTCATCGACTCGATGTACGGCGGTGGCGCCGAGAAGGTCGTGTTGACCTTGCGCCGCGCGCTCGCGCAAGCCGGCCACGACGCGCACGTGATCGCGCTCGAAGCGGCGGCGCATTACGATTTGACGGCCGAGCGCAATGTGCATTTCCTCAACTCGCCGACGCGGCGCACCGGCGGCGGCCGCGCTTACGGACCGCAAGCCCGCGAACTGCGCGCACTTCTGACGCGGCTCGAGCACGCGGACGGCAAACCGTTCGATCTCGTGGTCGCGCACTTGATCAATGCGCAGCAGGTCGCCGCGCGCGCCGGGCTCGACCAGGCCTGGTATTGCGTGCATGCCTCGATCGACGGCGCGTTACGCCAGACGCTGCGTCGCAACCCCTTACAGTATCTACGCCAGCGTCGGCAACAGCGCGTGCTGTCGGGCAAACGCGTGGTCACGGTGTCGCGAGGCCTCGAGCAGGAACTCGCGGACAGCACGTGGCTGCAGCCGCGCACCCTGCGCACGATCTACAACCCCGTGGAATTCGACGCAATCCGCCGGCTCGCCGCGGCCGGCGACGAGCCGCTGCCGGCCGGCCCCTACTTGCTGCACGTCGGCCGCGCGTCGCGCCAGAAGCGCCTCGACGTGCTGTTCGAGGCACTGCGCGGCGCGGCCACCGATTTGCCGCTCGTGATGCTCACGAACCATCCGGACAAGGTCGCGCGTCTTGCGCGCCGGCATGGTGTCGGCCCGCGAGTGCAGCCCGTGGCCTTTCGCCAAAACCCCTATCCCTGGATGGCGCACGCGCGGCTCATGCTGTTGTCGTCGGACTACGAAGGATTCCCGATGGTGCTCGTCGAGGCTTTAGCATGCGGGACTGCGATCGTCAGCACCGACTGTCCGCACGGGCCCGCAGAGATCCTCACAGGACCGCTCGCGCGCTGGCTGGTGCCCGTGCGCGACGCACCGGCTTTCGCGCGCAAGATCGATGAGGCGCTCGCGACGCGAATCGATGCGGGTGCGGCGCCCGTGCTCGCCGCGCTCGATCCGGCCGCGATCGCGCGCCAATACGCCGAGCTCGCAACCTCAGCCTAGCAAGCTCTCGATGGCCGTCACGGCCACCGCGATACCGTCGGCGAGCGGCAGCGCGGCGGCACGCGCGGCGAGCGCAGCGCGCGTGGACTCGTTCGCGAGCAGTGTGTTGGCGCACCGCGTAATCTGCTCCGCGGCGAGCGGTGCCGCGACCGCGACCCCGGCTTCGGCACAGCGCCGTAGGCGCAGCGCCTGGTCACCCGCAATCGCGACGCCGATCGTGGCCGTACCGCAGGCGATCGACTGGAGCAGTGTTGAGCCGCCGTTCGCGATGACGAGCCGCGCACCGCGCATGAGCTCCATGAGGTCCCGCTGCGGCAGCGAGGCAATCGCCCGCAGGTAGCCGCCCACTGCACCGACCGGCGCGGGGGGCTGCGGTGCGCCCGGCGGTTCCGGCCCGACATACAGGGTCGGCGTGCCGGCGGCCGCGAGCTGCGCGGCAGCGGCGTGAAAGCGCGCGGCGGCATCGGCGACCCCCGGGTGGCCGGTGCCACCGCCCGGCACGACGAGCGCGTAGCCCTGCGGCGCGAAACCGAATTTGTCGAGGAGCTCGGCACTCCGGGCTGCGTCATGCGCCGGAAGGATCACGTCGAGAAAGCGGACGACCGGGCGGCGCAGCAGCCGCAGCTTGGCGCGCTCCAGCGTGCCCAGCGCACCGGCGCTCCAGGCGGGATAAGCGATCCAGTGCTCGTCGATGAGCCGCATCCAGGTCAAGCGAAACGCTTTGCGCCGCTGTCGCGCGCGCGCACTGATATAGACGATCTTGGCACCCGCGTCGCGCGCGGCGCGCAGCTGCGCCGTGCGCCCTGCATTGTCGAACAGCACGAGCGTCGGGCGGAACGACTGGATCAAGGCCACGACATCGGGCGTATGGAACGTCGGCGACGATGGCAGCAGCGTGTGCTCGAACGGCACTTCGGCGGCGTACGGCGCGGCGCGGCTCAAGATGAAATGCACCGTGGCCAGCGGCCAGCGCGCGAGCACGGCGCGCGCGATCGCGAGCGAGCGTGCATATTCGCCCATGCCATAGGCGCCCGAGACCGGCACGCACAAGACGCGAGGCGCTGTCGGCATCACCGACATCGTCAGGCGAACGCGGTGAACCAGCGATCGAGCACGAGCAAATACCAGGCGCGACGGAAGTCGCTGCTGACAGCCGTACGCAAGACGCCCCGTTCGCGCAGCCGTGCGACGGCATCGCGCAGCAACTCGGGACGGCGCCGTAGCCAGGACCGCACGGGCAGGCCGAATCCGGATTTCGGCCGGGCGAGATGTCCCGCGGGCAGCCGCGGCTCCAGAAGTTCGCGGACCAGCAGCTTGCCGCGCCCCCGCACGGGATCGACGAGCAAGGCCGGATCGACGCTCAGCATGAATTCGACGAGCCGGTGATCGAGCAACGGCGGGCGGACCTCGAGCGAGTGCGCCATGCTGGTCCGATCGACCTTGGTCAGCAGCCCTTCCGGTAGATCGGTATGTAGGTCGAGCCAGCGCAGTTGGACGAGAGGCGGCAGCTCGGGGCGCCAGAACTGCCGGTAGAACCACAGATAATCGTAGTCGTCGCCCCGCCAGTCGTCGGCGAGCAGAGCCTCGACCTGGCGCGCCGTGAGGCCGCCGAGCGCGGCCGCGAAACCCGGAAGTCCGACGGCGGCATGCCGCTGCATCGACTGCCCGAAGCGCGACAGCGGCGGCAATGCGCGAGCGAGCGAACGGTTGAGCCAGGTCGAACGGGCACCGACGCGCGCCCAATAGCGGGGATAGCCGCAGAAAATCTCATCGCCACCCTCGCCGCTCAAAGCGACCTTGACCTCGCGGCGCGCGAATTGCGAGACCAGGTAGTTCGACCACGCCGCACTGTCGCCGAACGGCTCGTCGAAAAGGCCCGGCATCAGATCGAGAGCCGCGCCGAAATCGGCGGCCTCCGCGGTCATCTCGGTGTGCTCGGTGTGCAAATGCTGCGCGAGCTCGCGCGCGGCCTCGACTTCGGAGCGCGCCCGCGCGTCGAAGCCGAGCGTGTAGGTGCGGGGCCGATCGAGGTAAAACGTCGTCAAGGCCGAATCGATGCCGCCGCTCAAGAAAACGCCGACCGGCACGTCCGACAAGGTCTGCGCGGGGATCACGGTGCGCAACAGGCTATCGAGCGAGTCCAGCGTCTCGCGCGGTCCCAGTGCGTGCAGCTCGGGCGAAGGGTGCCAGTAGCGCTCGATCTGCACGCGTCCGTCGGCCCAAGTCAAACTGTGGCCGGCCGGCAGTTTGGCGATCCCTTCGTAGATGGTCTTCGGCGCCGGTACGTAGCCGTGGAACAAGAAATCACGCACGGCCGAGCGATCGATCGGCGGTCGCCCGAGTTCGAGCAGGGCCTTGAGTTCCGAGGCGAACGCGATCCCATCCGTCAGCAGCCGGTAGTAGAGCGGTTTGATGCCGAGGCGATCGCGAACGAGCAGCAGATGCCGGCGTTCACTGTCCCAACAAGCGAAGGCAAACATCCCGACGAGTCGCGGCAGACAGCCGAGGCCGTCGCGGCCGAGCGAGTGCAGCAAGGTCTCGGTGTCGCCGCTCGAACGCCAAGGACCCGGCAGAGTGGCCCGCAAGGCATCGTGGTTGTAGAGTTCGCCGTTATAGGTCAGCACCTGCGCGCCCAAGACCATGGGCTGGCGGCCGGCATCCGACAAATCCTGAATCGAGAGACGGCGGTGGCCGAGGGCCGCGCCGGGCCCGATCCACACGCCGTCGCCGTCGGGCCCGCGATGCTGCAACCGCAGCGACATGTGCTTGACCTTGTCGATGCTCGCCTGCGGTCCGATGATACCTACGATGCCACACATGCCTCGCAGTCTAACGCACCGGGTCTAGCCAGAGACGTGAGCTTCGATTAGGGTGCTCGCCGGAGTTTCCGAAAACCATGACCGCATCCGCCGATCAACGCGTGCTGCAGCTGTTGGACAGCTGGCAGGCGAGCCTCGAGCTGCATCTCAAGTACGCATCCCTCGATGCCGAAAGCTATGCGCAGGTGCAACCGTGGCCGCCGCATCAGCGGCCGACGCGCTGGATCATCGATATCGCGCGGCAAAAGGTGGCCGCCTTGAAGGCGCTCATCGAAGAGCGCGTGCAAATGGGCGACGGCAAATTTTCGGACGCCTTGGAAATGACGATGTTTCTCGCGAATCTCGTCGGCGTACAGCATATCGAGCGCTTCATACCGCTCGCTACGACGGCCACCGAGCGTGTCATCGAACTCGCGCCCGCGGACACGGGCAGCATGAGTCTGACGACGAACGCGGAGATCAATCTGCCGGAGCGCCTGGCGAGCGCCGTGACCGGAACCCGCGAAATGCCCCAATTCGTCGCAAAGACCCGAGCGCCGCCGCCCGCGGGTACCGCCCACGTGGCGCGCGCGGAGCGCAGCCTCGCGACGGCGCCCGCGAGCGCGTTCGCGCGCACCCCGGCGGCTGGGGCGACGCAGCCGGCTGCGGCCCCTCCTCTCACGGCGTCGCCTGTCGCTGCGCCGCCTGTCGCCGTGCCGCCAGTCGCTCTGCCGGCTGGCGTTTCGCCGCCTGTCATTTCGTCGCCCGTCGCGGACGCCGCGGCGAAGGCGACGCAGGCGCGCGCGGCGGCCAAGGCCGGCGAACCGAGCGCCGACGCGCGCGCGAAGGTGCTTGCGGATGCCGAGCGTCTGCTGCAGTGGGGGCGCAAATGGTATGAGTTGGCGGAACTCATTGCGCGTATCGCCGATCGCCCCTCACTGAGTCAGATACGGCGTATCCTCAAAGAGAACAAATCCGCGCTCGACGCCAAGTTCAAACGATAGGTTCCGTGACGGGAACTTTCACGCTTTTCATCACCTCTAAGGCGCCGATGATCGAGATCCAGAATCTATCCAAGCGTTACGGCGCGTACCTCGCCGTCGATGACTTGAGCTTTTCCGTGGCGCCCGGCGAGGTGCTCGGGTTCCTCGGCGCGAACGGCGCGGGCAAGTCGACGACCATGCGCATGATCGCGGGCTTCATCTCGCCGTCCGCGGGACGCGTGTCGGTGTGCGGCCACGACATCGAGCGCGATGCCGTCGCGGCGAAGCGCTGCATGGGTTACCTGCCCGAAGGTGCGCCGAGTTACGGCGAGATGCGGGTCGCCGAGTTTCTCGACTTCGTCGCCGACATCCGGGGGCTCAAGGGCGCGCTGCGGCGCGAACGGCGCGCGACGGTCATCGAGCGTCTGGGATTGGCGGACGTGCAGGGACAGATCGTCGAAACCTTGTCGAAAGGCTATCGGCGGCGCGTCGGTCTCGCTCAGGCTTTGATTCATGACCCGCAGGTATTGATCCTCGATGAACCGACCGACGGACTCGATCCCAACCAAAAGCATGAGGTCCGGCGTCTCATCAACGAACTCGCCAAGGACAAAATCGTGATCGTCTCGACGCACATTCTCGAGGAAGTGCACGAGGTTTGCAGCCGCGCGATCATCATCAGCGCCGGTCGCATCGTCGCCGACGAGTCGCCGAGCGCGCTCGAGGCGCGCTCACGCTATCACCACGCGGTGAGCCTGCGCTTCGAACTTGCGGAACAATTCGCCGCCGCGCAGCCGCGGATCGCCGCGTTGCCCGGCGTTGCGGGTATCGAGACCGAAGCGCGCGAGTTGCGGCTGACCGCGCTGCCGCGCCCGCAGACGGAGCTGCTGCCGTCCGTGAGCGCACTGATCACCGCCCAAGGCTGGGCCGTGCCGGAACTGCATCTCGAAGCCGGCCGTCTCGATGAAGTGTTCCGAAGCTTGACCTATGCACGCCCCGCGCCGGATGCAGCGGCGCCCGCGAACTCGAACGCATGAGCCAGCTCGCGACCATCTTCCGGCGCGAATTGCGGGGCTATTTCGCCACGCCGCTCGCTTACGTGTTCATCGTGATCTTCCTCGTGCTCGCGTCCGTGTTCATGTTCCAGATGGGTGGTTTCTTCGAGCGCGGCCAGGCCGATTTGCAGTCCTTTTTCCGCTGGCACCCATGGATCTATCTCGTGCTGATTCCGGCGATCTCGATGCGGCTGTGGGCCGAGGAGCGCAACAGCGGTAGCATCGAACTGCTGTTCACGCTGCCGATCAGTCTGTGGCAGGCCGTCGTCGGCAAGTTCCTCGCCGCTTGGGTGTTTGCGGGGATCGCACTGCTCCTGACGTTTCCGGTCTGGATCACGGTCAATTACCTCGGCTCACCGGACAACGGCGTGATCATCGCCGCGTATCTCGGCAGCTGGCTGCTCGCCGGCGGCTTCCTTGCGGTTGGCGCCTGCCTGTCCGCGGCAACGCGCAATCAAGTCATCGCGTTCGTGACGGCGGCGCTCATCGGCTTCGTGTTCCTGCTCGCGGGCTTCCCGATCGTGCTCGATCTGGAACGCGGCCTCATGCCGGCCGGAATCGTCGACGCGATCGCCTCCTTGAGCTTCTTGACCCACTACGAGGCGATCTCCAAGGGCGTCATCGACCTGCGCGATCTCATTTATTTTGCCGCGCTGATCGGATTTTGGCTCACGGCGACCGCGATCGTGCTCGACATGAAAAAGGCTGAATGAGCATGGCCGTCGCACGTTGGGGACGTACGGGATTGGGGGTTGGCGGACTCGTCGCGCTCGCCGTGCTGTTCGTGGCCGTCGTGGTGCTCTCGAACCTGGGCTTGCGCGGTGCGCGCCTCGATCTCACGCAGAATCGGCTCTACACCTTGAGTCCGGGCACGGCCGAAGTGATCGCGCAGCTCAAGGAGCCGGTCAATCTGTATTTCTATTTTTCGCGCGACGCGGCCGCGAAAGACGCACCGGCACTGTTGCCCTATGCGACGCGTGTGCGGGAGTTTCTCGAAGAACTCGCGGCGCGCTCGGGCGGCAAGGTACGGCTCGTCGTAATCGACCCGCAGCCGTTCTCGGAGGACGAGGATCGCGCCACCGGCTTCGGTCTGCAAGCCTTGCCGACCGGCACCGGCGACTCCCTGTTTTTCGGGCTCGCCGGCAGCAACTCCACGGATGGCCGTTCCGTGATCCCGGCCTTCCAGCAGGAACGCCAGGCCTTTCTCGAATACGACGTCGCGAAATTGATTCATGAGCTCGGGAACCCGAAAAAAGCGGTTGTAGCTCTCATGAGTTCGATTGATATGCAGGGCCAGTTCAATCCGATGACCGGCCAAATGAGCGAATCCTGGCCGATCGTCGCCGAGATCGAGCAGTTGTTCACGTTGCGTCACGTCACGCCCGACGTCGCGCGCATCGATAACGACGTCGATGTGCTCATGCTCGTGCATCCACAGAACCTGCCCGCCAAGACGCTGTACGCGATCGACCAATTCGTCATGCGCGGTGGCCGCTTGCTGTTGTTCGTCGATCCCTTGTCGGGCGCGGATGAGAATTCGCATGGGCCGCCCAATCCCGCGGCCGCCCCGAATCACGCGTCCGACCTCAAGCCGCTGCTCGCCGCCTGGGGTGTCGACTACGATCCGACCCAGGTCCTCGGTGACTTGAAGCTGGGCCTGGAATTGCGAACCAGCATGGATGCTCCGCCGCTGCGGCATATCGCGATCCTCGGGCTGCATCATGACGACATGAATGCGAAGGATGTCGTCACGGGTTCGCTCGAGTCGATCAACGTGGCGACGGCCGGATTCCTGCGCGCGGCTCCCAAAGCCACGACGCAGTTCGAACCTCTGCTCTCGACCTCGACGTCGGCCGCGCCGATTCCGGCCACGCGCTTCGTCGGGCTCGCCGATCCCGAGACTCTGCGCGACGGCTTCCAGCCGACGGGTATCCGCTACACGATCGCGGCACGCGTGACCGGGAATTTGAATTCCGCGTATCCCAACGGCGCGCCGGACGACGCCAAAGCCGCGCAAGGACCACCGCTCGCGCATCTCGCGAAGACGAGCACGCCCGCCAATCTCGTGATCGTCGCGGACACCGACATGCTGCTCGATTTCATGTGGGTGCAGGTCCACGATGTGTTCGGCCAGCACGTGGCCCAAGCGTTCGCGAACAACGGCGATTTCGTCGCCAACGTGCTCGACAACTTGAGCGGCAGCGGCGCCTTGATCAGCATCCGCGGCCGCGAGACCTTCGATCGGCCGTTCGAGCGCATCGAAGCGATCAAGCGGCAGGCCGACGACCGGCTGCGCGCGAAGGCGCTCGAACTTCAGGACGAGCTCAAACAGACGGAGTCGAAGCTCGCCGAGCTGCAGAGCAAGCGCGCCGACCAAGCGTCGCTCGTGCTCTCGCCCGAACAGGAGGCGGAACTCAAGCGCTTCACGGTGCAAAAGGCCGAGATTCGCCGACAGCTGCGCGAAACCCAGCGCGGCCTCGACGTCGAGATCGATCGGCTCGAGGCGCACATCAAGATCATCGACATCGCGGCGATCCCGATTGCCGTCGCGATTGCGGGTTTCTTGGTGCTTGCCTGGCGACGCAAGCGGGCGGCGACGAGGCACGCATGACGGCATCGAGACTTCTCGGGCTCGTCGTCGCGGCGATCGCGATGTTGGGGGCCGCCTGGTATTTCACGAGCGCGCACAATTCGCCGCGCGACTTGGCGGCGACGCCGCTGCTTCCGGGTCTGTCCCAGGATCTTGCCCGGATCACGACCGTGACGATTCGGCGCGGCGCGGCGACGCCGAACGTGCAGTTGCACCGCGTCGGTGAGACCTGGACGGTCGCCGAGCGCGGCGATTATCCGGCGGACGTCGCGAAGCTGCGCCGTCTGTTGCTGTCGCTCGCGGATGCGCGCCGCGTCGAGCAGAAAACCTCGAACCCAGCGTATTACGCGCAACTCGGCGTCGATGACCCGGGTGCCCCGGCGGCTATCGGCACGGAGATTGGCATCGTAGACGGTGGCGGCAAGCACGCCCTCATCGTCGGCAAGGCGATCGGTAACGGCAGTTTCGTACGGCCCGTAGACTCGGCCACGAGCTGGATCGTCGAACCGGCGATCTCGGTCGAAACCGATCCGCACTATTGGATCGATGCCACGCTCATAGACCTGCCTGCGGCCGAGATCGCGGACGTCGCGGTCACGCCCGACACGGGGCCCGCCTACGTGCTGCATCGGACGGCGCCCGCGACCGTCAGCTTTGCACTCGCAGCCGTGCCCACTGGCAGGACCGCACAGGATGCGACGGCGCTCGGCGACGTGACGCGGGCCTTCGCGAACTTGACCGCCGACGATGTGGCGCCGGCGGCGACGATCGATTTCAGCCATGCATCCAAGGTGCAGGTCACGCTGACCGGCGGCGACGTGATATCGATCAGCGGGGCGCAGGTCGGCGAACAACGTTGGCTCGCGCTCGACTCGACCCAGAATGCCGCACTCCAAGCGAAGTTCCGCGGCCACGCCTACTCGGTGCCGCGCTACCGCTACGAGCAACTCTTTCGACCGCTCGAACAGTGGTTGCAGCCGAAGCCCGCGGCGGGCGTGCCGAAGCTCAAGCATTGATCGCGTACGTGCCCGCGGGCTTCTGGCGCCGGGTGGCAGCGCTGATCTACGACTGCCTGCTGCTGATCGCGCTGCTCATGGTGTTCACGGGCGCTTCCTTGGTGTTCACGCACGGCAATGCGGTGCTGCCCGAGACCGCGGGCACGTGGACCTATGTGTATCGCGCGGGACTCGTGCTCGTGATCGCCACGTACTTCGTCGGCAATTGGATGCATAGCGGGCAGACGCTCGGCATGCGCGCCTGGCGTCTGTGGGTCGTCGATGAGCACGGCACGCGCCTGCGCTTGGCTGCTGCGCTGCTGCGCTTCGCTCTCGCCGTCGTGGCGTGGACGCCCGCGGCGCTCGGGGTGCTGTGGCTGTTCGCCGATCGAGAGCACTTGGCGATCCACGACCGGCTCGCGAAGACGCGCCTGCTGCGCTCAGCGGGTTCTTGAGATCGCGACCGCCGTGCAGCCGCCGACGATCAGCGTCGGCAGCCAGCCCACCAGGATCGGATTCAGGTTGAACAGCTGCCCGCCGTTCTCGACCGTGCGGGTGATCAGAAAAAACAAGACGCCGAGCAGAATGCCGACGACGGTGCGCGTGCCGGCACCCGTCGTGCGCAGGGGGCCGAACACGAACGGCAGCGCAAGCAAGGTCACGACGACCACCGCGAACACGCGCGCGATGCGCGACCAGAAGCCGATCTCGAAGACCGCGGTGTCGAGCTTGTTGCGCCGTAAGTGGTCGATGTAGCTCGCGAGCCCGCGCAGCGTCAACAAGTCCGGGTCGGTTGCCGCGAGCCCGAGGAAGGCCGGATTGATCGTCGAAGAGATGGTCGCCTCGGTCGCGAAATCGCTGGTCACGTGGTCGCCCGCGAAACGCGTGGTCTCCACGTCATGCAGGCGCCAGCGGCCCGGATCGGCGATCGAGATCCGATCGGCGCGTTGAATCGATTCGAGACGTGAACCGTCGAGTCGAAACAGCGTCACGCCACCGAATTCGCCGTTCACTTCACCGGTCTGCAGACGGAAGATCAGATTGCCGTCCTTGACCCACGCGCCGCTCTGGCCCGCAAAACTGACATCGGCGAGTTTTTCGGAGGTTTTTTCGCGTTTCGCGAGTTGCGCCATCGGCGGCGCGGCGTATTCACCGATGCCGTACATCGCGATTGCGAGCGTGGCGCCGGCGAGGCCGACGGGCCAGGCCACGCGCCAGACGGACACGCCCGAAGCGCGCGTGACCACGAGTTCGCTGCCCGAGGCAAGATTGCCGAGACCCATGAGGGCGCCGATCATCGCGGCGATCGGCAGGATGTCGAAGGCTTGTTGCGGCAGGTTCAACAGCGTGAACAGGAACGCGTCGGCGGCCGAGTAGTTGCCGACGCCGATGTCGCTTTGCTCACTGATGAACAGGAACAGCGCGCCGAGCGTGAGCAGCACACCCATGGCCATGAGCGCGTAGACGATGACGGTGCGGTACAGATAACGGTCGGTGAGGTTCATGCTTGCCGGGGCGCGCGGAACAGGAACATCGGCTGCGAGCCGCGCAGCAACAAATAGAGTCCAAGGCATAGTGCGAGCACATGGACCCACCAGACGCCGATGGCCGGCGGCAGGATGCCTTTTTCGACCCAGACCTTGGCCGCCGACAGCAGATTGGAGTAGACGAAGTAGACGAGGATCGCAAAGCCCAATCGCGCATAACGGCCCTGGCGCGGACGCAAGCGGCTCAAAGGCAGCGCAATCAAGGTCAACAACAGCAACATGAGCGGCGCGGAACTGCGGAATTCGAGCTGCGCGATGTCGGTCGGCGCGAACGAGCCGAGCAGATCCAGCGTCGGCTTGGTGTCGGGGTCCGAAGTGCCGAACTGGAGCTTCGGCGTCACGATCGGAATTCCGTGCTCACGAAACTCGATCACGCGAAAATCGCGTTTGCCGGGCGTACCCTCGTAGCGCCGCCCGTCGTAGAGCGTGACTAGGTGCGTGCCCTCGGCGGCGGTCTTCGCATACGTCGCCGAATCCGCGAGCGCGACTTCGATGCGCCCGTCCACCTCGCGTTGCACGAACACGTTGTGCAGCACGCCATCCTCGTCGACGCGCTCCGCATAGAACACGGCGCCACCGCCGCTGAACGAGCGGAAGCGCCCGGCGTCCAGCTGCCCGAACTGCGCCTCCTTGATGGCCGATTGCCGGAGCAGCTGCACTTCGTGGTCGGCCGCCGGCACCTGGAAGAACGTGAGCCAGCCAAGCCCGATCGCGATGACGCCCGCGAACAGGAACAGCGGCATCAGCAGGCGCGATGGCCCAAATCCGCAGGCCTGAAGCGCGGCCATTTCGCTGTCGTGATAGAGCCGACCGAGCGTGAGTACGATGGCGAGCAGCAGACTCACCGGCACGATGACCGACAGGTTCATGATCGCGCCGAGCGCGATGAGGTCGAAGACCACGTGCCGGCCATACTGGTTGTCCGCGGCCTGGCCGAGCACCCGCGAAAGTTGGTTGGCCAGCAGAATCGCCACGAGCACGCCCGTGACCGCCACCCAGGTCTGAACGACCTCGCGGAGCACATAGCGTTGCACGGTCCATTTCATTGCCTCGAGCTTAGAGCCTTATGGATTATCGAGTAAACTATTTGCGCGATTAACCTAAAGCCGCCCGGCCCGGCGCGCCATCGAGGACAAGACATGGAATTCAAGACGATCGTCGATACCCGAGCTCGGAGCGCGTCCGCGTGTGCGATTCTCGGCGTATTCGAGAACGGGGAACTCGGCGAAGCGGCGAAGCTCATCGATGCGCAGATCGGCGGCGTGATCCGAAAACTCCACTCCGGCGGCGATTTTGCAGGCAAGTTGGGCGACAGCCTGCTGCTTGCGCGGCCCTCGGGCGCACGGGCGACGCGGCTGCTGCTGATCGGCTTGGGCTCGCGCACGAACTTCAACCGCAAGGGGTATCGCCGCGCCCTGCAGACGGCGGCCCAGGGCGTCGCGAAGACCGGCGCGGCCGATGCCCTCGTGTATCTCACTCAGGAGGCGCCGGCGGAACTCGACGCGACCTACGCGGCGCGCATCGTTGCCGAGGCCTTCTCCGCGATGGCTTACCGGATTCCGGACCTGAAGACCGGCCCGCGACCGAAGTCGGCACGCTTGAGTCTGGTCAGCATTGCCGTGGCGGACGCGAAGTCGGCACGCGCCGCGCAGCGGGGACTGGAGATCGGAGCCGCAACGGCCGCCGGTCAGCGCTTCTCGCGGGACCTCGCGAATTTGCCGCCCAACATCTGCACACCGACCTACCTCGGCGCGCAGGCGCAAAAAATCGGCAAGCAATTTGCGAGCGTCAAGGTCAAGGTGCTCGGTGAACGTGAGATCAAGGCGCTCAAGATGGGCGCGTTTCTCGCGGTCACCCAAGGCTCGGCAGAGCCGCCCCGCTTCATCGTCTGCGAATACCGGGGCACCGACCGCGGCGTCGCGCCGATCTGCCTCGTCGGAAAGGGCATCACGTTCGACTCCGGCGGCATTTCGCTCAAGGATCCTCCGGCGATGGACGAAATGAAATTCGACATGAGCGGAGCGGCGACCGTGATCGGCACCTTGCGCGCCGTCGCGGAGCTGAAATTGCCGCTGAACCTCGTCGTGCTCGTTGCGGCCTGCGAAAATATGCCGAGCGGCACGGCCGTGAAGCCCGCCGACATCGTCAAGACGATGTCGGGCCAGACCGTCGAGGTCCTGAACACCGACGCCGAGGGCCGCCTCGTGCTCTGCGATGCGCTGACCTACAGCCGCCGCTACAAACCGGCTGCCGTGATCGACGTTGCAACCTTGACCGGCGCCTGCGTGATTGCGCTCGGGAACCACTTCAGCGGTCTCATGAGCAACGATGCAACGCTGGCCGAGGAACTCGAGGCGGCCGGCGTGCGCGCCGACGATCGCGCCTGGCGCATGCCGATCGGCGAGGAATACGCCGAGCAATTGAAGTCCAATTTCGCGGACCTGGCCAACATCGGTGGCCGCGAAGGCGGCGCCTGCACGGCGGCGTCGTTCCTGTGGAAGTTCGTGCAAGGCATGCGCTGGGCGCATCTCGACATTGCCGGGACCGCCTGGCACGGCGGCGCCCAGAAAGGCAGCACCGGACGCCCCGTGTCGCTGCTCGTCGATTTTCTGATCGGGCGGGCGCGAGCGACATGACCGAGCGAGTGGATTTCTACATCTTGAAGGATGCGGGTCCGAAACAAGGCTGGCATTTTGCGTGTCGTTTGACCGAGAAAGCCTATCTGCGCTCGATGCGCGTCGCGATACTCGCCGGCAACGACGAAGAGGCCCGCGTCTTGGACGACCTGCTCTGGACCTTCAACGATCGCGCGTTCGTGCCGCACGTGCGCCACCGTGACGAAGCCGCGGACGCCTCGACGCCGGTCTACGTGACGGCGGCACCGGACGGCGGCCCCGGCGCGGACTTGCTCGTGAACTTGAGCAACCGGCTGCCGACGGACCCGCAGCGTTTCGCGCGGATCGCCGAAATCATCGATGCCGATGCGGAGCGCAAGCGCCAGGGCCGCGAGCGCTTCAAGTCCTATCGTGACTTAGGCTTGCCGCTGGAAACGCATCAACTCGACGCCGGCAGCGAAGTTTGAAGCCGCGCCATGACGCCGGAATCTCCCGACCCGCGCGACATCCCGATACTGACCGAAGCGATCGAACGCGAGAAGGATCCGACGGTCACGCTGCACACCAAGGATGCCGCCTCGGCACTCGTCTCGGAAACCATCGAGCTCGCCGACTCGCTGTTGCACCAGGCAGTCAAGGACATCGAGGCGACCTTGTTCGAGCGCGTGCTCGACAAGCTGCGCGCCGAGTTGCCGGAGCTCGTGAATCGGGTGCTGGCCGAACAAGCGGACAAGCGTGCGGAGCCCGACGCTCCGCAAGTTTGAACCTCAGGCGGGCACCGCATGGATAAAGCTTTCTCGCCGAGCGACATCGAGTCGCGCATCTACGCCCAGTGGGAGGCCCAGGGTCTGTTCGCGCCGAGCGGCGTGGGACCCGCCTACGCGATCGTGATTCCGCCGCCGAACGTGACCGGCACGCTGCACATGGGCCATGCGTTCCAGGACACGATCATGGACTCGCTCGTGCGCTATCACCGCATGCGTGGCTTCGACACGCTCTGGCAGCCCGGCACGGATCATGCGGGTATTGCGACGCAGATGGTCGTCGAGCGGCAGTTGAACGCCGAGGGCGGCAGCCGCGTGAGCTTGGGCCGCGACGCATTCGTCGAGCGCGTTTGGCGCTGGAAGGCACAGTCCGGAGGAACCATCGCAAGGCAGCTGCGGCGGCTGGGCGCCTCGGTGGATTGGCAGCGTGACCGCTTCACGATGGACCCTGAGCTGTCGGCCGCCGTCACGGAAGTGTTCGTGCGGCTGTACCGCGAGGGCCTGATTTATCGCGGTAAGCGCCTCGTCAATTGGGACCCCGTGCTGAAGACGGCACTGTCGGACCTCGAGGTCGTATCCCAGGAAGAACAAGGCAACTTGTGGCACCTACGCTATCCGCTCTGCGACGGAGCCGCGGGGGCAGGCGCGGACGCTGGCTCGGGCTCGGACGCGAGCGGCGGCCCGGCGTATCTCGTCGTTGCGACGACGCGGCCCGAAACGCTCTTCGGCGACACCGCGGTTGCCGTGCATCCGGACGACGAGCGCTACCGTCACCTGATCGGCCGGCGCGTGCGTCTGCCGTTGACGATGCGCGAACTGCCGATCGTCGGCGACACCTATGTCGATCCGGCTTTCGGCAGCGGCTGCGTGAAGATTACGCCGGCGCATGATTTCAACGACTACGAACTCGGGCTGCGCCACGATTTGCCGCTGATCAACATCATGAATTTGGACGCGAGCCTCAACGAGAACGTACCGGAGCCTTATCGCGGGCTCGACCGCGTCGCGGCGCGCGCCGCGACGGTCGCCGCCCTCGAGGCCGCAGGAGCCCTCGATCACATCGAGCCGCACAAGCTCATGGTGCCGCGAGGAGATCGCAGCCAGGCCGTGCTCGAACCACTGCTCACCGATCAATGGTTCGTCAAGATCGCGCCGCTCGCGGCGCCCGCGGTCGCGGCGGTCACCGAAGGACGCATCCGCTTCGTGCCGGAGAACTGGTCGACGGTCTATTTCGAATGGATGCGCAACATCAAGGATTGGTGCATCAGCCGGCAATTGTGGTGGGGGCACCGGATTCCGGCGTGGTATGACGCGCAGGGCCGCTGGTACGTCGGTCGGACCGAAGCGGATGCGCGCGCCGCCGCGGATTTGCCCGCGGATGTGCCGCTCCGCCAGGACGACGACGTGCTCGATACCTGGTTTTCCTCGGCCCTTTGGCCGTTCTCCACACAAGGCTGGCCCGACGCGACGCGCTCCCTCGCCACTTATTATCCGACGTCCGTGCTCGTGACGGGCTTCGACATCATTTTCTTCTGGGTCGCGCGCATGATCATGATGGGTCTGAAATTCGCGGGCGACGTGCCGTTTCACGAAGTCTATGTGCACGGTCTGATCCGCGACAACGACGGTCAGAAGATGTCGAAGTCCAAGGGCAACGTCATCGACCCGCTCGACATCGTCGACGGCATTTCGCTCGATGACCTGCTCGCCAAGCGCACGAGCGGCCTCATGCAGCCGCAAATGAAAACGGCGATCGAGAAAGCCACCCGCAAGCAGTTCCCACAAGGCATTGCGGCCTACGGCACGGATGCGCTGCGGTTGTGTTTCGCCTCGCTCGCGACGCAAAGCCGCGATCTGCGCTTCGACATGGCGCGCGTCGAAAACTACCGGAATTTCTGCAACAAACTTTGGAACGCGGCCCGCTATGTGCTCATGAACGTCGAGACCGCGGCCGCGGCAGACGGCGCGCGAGCCGTCCCCATTGCGGACGACAGTACCGGCATGGAGCTCAGTCTGCCGGACCGTTGGATCCGGTCCCGCTTGAGCGCCGCGCTCGCGCGCATTCACGCGGGATTCAGCGACTATCGGCTCGACGCGGTCGTGGCCGCGCTGTATGAGTTCACGTGGAATGAGTACTGCGACTGGTATCTCGAATTCTCGAAGGCCGTGCTGCAATCCGAGGACGCGACGCCGGCGCGAAAGCGCGGCACGCTCGCGACGCTGGTCGGTACGCTCGAGACCTTGCTACGAGCACTCCATCCCGTTGCGCCGTACATCAGCGAAGAAATTTGGCAGCGCGTGCGCACGCATGCGGGCAGCGCGGGCGACAGCATCATGCGGGCCCCGTATCCGGAGGCCGCCGCCGGGCTCGAGGATGCCGCGGCGGACCGAGAAATGGGCTGGGTGCGCGAGTTCATCTTAGGACTCCGCCAGATTCGCGGCGAAATGGACATCGCACCGAGCCGCAAGCTCGACGTTCTGCTGCAAAACGCCGGGCCGGAAGATCTGCGCTACCTCGACGCGAATCTCGGTTTCCTGACGCGCCTCGCGGGCATTCAAACCTGGCAGGTCCTGCCGGCCGGACAAACCGCGCCGATCGCCGCCGTCGCGCTATTGGGAAAGCTCGAAATCCTCGTGCCCATGCAGGGCCTCATCGATCCCGCCGCGGAGCTGGAGCGCCTCGACAAGCGGCGCCGCAAGGCCGAGGCGGACTTGAGCCGGCTCGCTGCCAAGCTCGCGAATCCCGATTTCGCCA
>Ga0116231_10007564_pt1 | contig 19776 bp, 23 predicted proteins | sample S1TSphgellanicum_2_FD_89695 | JGI IMG/M metagenome (GOLD analysis project Ga0116231, IMG submission 89695) | Host-associated microbial communities from peat moss isolated from Minnesota, USA - S1T2_Fd - Sphagnum magellanicum MG | ecosystem: Host-associated > Plants > Peat moss > Unclassified...
GGGGGGGGGCAGACACAAAGACACAGACAGCCGGAGAGGGAAGGGAAGGGAAGGGAACTCTACCTGAGAAGAAGATTGCTCAGATCAACTGGAGGGCCATGATGTCCATTGCTAAGCTGCTGGGACATAATTGGCTTTGGAACATGGCTGCTCATCTTTGGCATGTGAAGGACATCATCGACATCTTCTGAGACTTCACTGCGAGAAACAGAATCCAGCTGCTTATAACGATCAATCATGCTCAGTCTAGGTGATGCTCCAGCACCGCCACCATGATCACCAGGGACATACACCTCTCCTGTCAAACCATTATTATATGCTGCAGCCGCAGTCCATGAACCATTATTGTTGTTTCCAGAATCAATGATTTGCATGGTCTCATCTTTGAGCCCCTGTTCTGGAACCTCAGCTGGCAATGGACCACTAAGAACATCCTCTAACCATCGCTCTACCTCTGGATCCTTCTCCGAGCTTCTGCTGTGATCAGAGTATGGAGTAGTAGGGGAGTCATGATCACCTATCAAGTCCCCAAGCTCTTTGGCCATCGCCTGGAAAGCGCTAGCCTGCACAAACATACACTTGTTCTCCTCTGGCTCGTCGTCCATCAAGTCGTTCAGGTAGGAGTAAAACGTATTGGGATCCGCGGGATCGACATCTGCCGCGAAGGAGTTGATCCCACTACTACTACTACTACTTCCTGACGTCTCTGCTTCGCTCGGCGACAACGTACTTGCCCTATATTGATCAGAAGAGTAGGCATCCGACAAAGAACTTGCTGCAGGAGTTGTGTAGAAACTCCTGTTGTTGTTGTTTCCAGCAGAAAAGCTCTGCGAGGTTCGAAGAAAAGCTGCTGATCCTGTCGCCGCTGCCAAATACTGCTCCAAGGAATTGGAACCGTGCAGAGCTCCCGGAACGCTGGCAGAGAACGATCGAGGATCAGGCTGAGAAACTGGCGTAGTAGTGTTTTCCTCATACTGCAGAAAAAGGGTTGCTGGACATGCACCGCTAAGGTCCTTACCGGTCGATGTCGGATCCGGGTATTCACCGTCTTCGAAGACGGAAGAGATCATGGGCTTCTTCTCTTGTTGAGTTAGCGCGGCAAGCTCCGGGAAGATGGAAGAGAGTGACTTCAAAGCAGACTGGGCCTGATCCGACGCGACGGAAGGAGAAGAAGAAGAGCTGCGAGGGCTATAGGACTCATGATGATGATGATCTGGAGTGCTTTTCGACTGCTGCTGTAGGCTGCTGGGCGCGGCAATCGAAGAGCGCTTCGCCGTCTTCGGCATCTGTGTGTGCATCCATGCCTGTTGCAGCTGTGCTGCAAGGGGAGATACCTCTCCTCCACTTGCTCCTGATCTATCATGCTTGCTTCCTGCCATACTGCTGGTCTTGTTCTCTCCTACTACTACTTGTTCTCTCCTTCTCACTGTATTTAGCGTTCTCGTCCAAGACAAGTCGTGGTTCTGCGGCCGCGCTCTTCTTCTTCGCGATTCATACTACCTACTTCAGGTCCCCTCTCGTTCATGATCTCTCTCTCTCTCTCTCTCTCTCTCTCTCTCTCTCTCTCTCTCGGGGTTTATAAGAAACCTCGAGAACCTGGCTTTCTCTGGTAGCTCACTCTCTCCAACACGGATTCCCTGGTTCGCAAACGGCCAGAAGTACCCCAGCAAACCCTCAGAATCCTCTTTCCCAGCTACCTCTCGCTCTTTCAAAGCCTCAAAACAGTCCAAGAACACCCCCTTTTCAAATGCTTTCTTTCAAAACAGATCCAACAGCTTTACACCTGCACTCCCCCCATCATTCCTCGCTCCCTCCCTCCGCCTTCAAAAAAAAACCCCCATCAAGATATCCAAGAGCCGCCAAAACTGACAAAAAAACCCAAAGAAGAAAACCTTTGAACTCCGGCACTCCCACTTCCTTTTCTACACGACACAAGATTCAGGAATCATTCTTTCCAGAAAGTTCTCAGCGCCATCGTCCGCACAAAAGCCTCTTTTTATCCCCAACACATCACACGTTTGCTCGTAAACGACGGATCTGCAACAACGGCAAAGAGAGGAACGACGGATCCACAGCGACGGCAGCATACACAGAGGGAGAGAGACGGACGAGAGAGAGAGAGAGACACGGACGCTCGCGAGAGCAGCGAAGGAGATTAGGGGATGCAAAGCTCGTTTTGGGACCGCTGGAAAAATGCTTTAGCTACTGGATTCACTTGCTCCTGAGAAAACCAAGAGTCAAAAGGAATGCTCCCTGGATCCTTTACCGCGACTTCTGGATATTCCGGCCAATAGGGTGAGCGCACCGCACTTTAGTCACAAAAGATCTGAATTCAGTAATCATTACAACACACTTGAGTTTAGTAAGGGATATTTGTGACTAAATTCCCTGACAGTGTTACTAATCAGTCATGGGTTACCTGACTGGGTTACCTGATGGATGGTAAAGTGATCAGGGAACAGTTTTCTGTTGGCTTCCAGTTCACTAGCCAACCATGGTGGTGAGCTCAGATGCTTTTTTTCCCCTTTTTTTTACTACCTACCTGCTAACAACCCACAAGCAGGTTGTTAATAGGTAGGTAGTAAAAACAGCCCTTACCTATCGCTGTTTTTTTTTTGAGCGAAATTTCACTTTTTTTCGACCTGAATATTGGGCTGGTGAATCACAAAGGGTTTTTTAATTTGAAAAAATATAGAAACTTGCAAATATCTCAGTAAAAATGTTTTAATGTCACCACCATGTAAACAATAGACATTTTTGTTTCACCTCACCGCCACTACTTTAAAATGTCTATTCACATAATCCATTGTTTATTTTAGGGTATCAATAGATATTCACCTTGAGGATCATCAATATCAAAACCCTAACCCCTCCTTCAAACATGTTTTCACTAAACCTTCCCTCCTCCCAAAACTTGTTTCACTTGCCGTGTCAAATGGTGATTTTGTCCAAATTCCAAACTCCAATGTCAATGTGTAATGTGCATTCTAAAACACTATAGCTTGCAAGCTTCAAGCAACAACTGAGAAGAGTTTAGGTGATGGGAGTGACGAGTTTTGCAATAAATCTTTCAACATGGCGTTGAATGTAAATTTTTAATAAATGTAACATCATTGCAAGCTTGTATGAGCCATTGAACATTGAGTGTTGTAACTTATAAAGCAAGGTGGCATCGTGGTGAAGCGTTAACTCAAGCTTCAACAACAACAAATCATGATCGCTGACCAATAAACTTGGACACTAAATTAAGTCTGCTACTTTTTAAAAATGCAATTTTATTTTTTTAAGTTTGATATCAACAATTGATGTTCCCAAATTCCACTTGAGCATTTTGTATGTTTTTGAGTACATTGTGTAGTGATTAGTGAATCTTGAACGATATTCCCAAATTCCATTTGAGTGTTTGTTGTATGTTTTATTCGTAATGACTATTGAATTTTGAGTCTTGACTATGCAAGCTTCATTGTTGAAGCCTGCCTATGCATCAACTACCAACGTCGACTTGTGCATCTATTGTCAACATCAATTGCACATTGACTATTAACATTGATTTGTGCATCAACTACCAACATCGACCATTTGTGCACTCACATTCTGCAAGTCGCAATTTGTAGATGTGGTAGTGCTTATTTTAGCCCTTGAATTTTCACAATTTGTCATTGAAACAATCATAGCCCTTGGATTCCCAAAGTTTTACTGTTTAGTGCACTCAAGTTGTTTGATGCTAGAAACCCAATACTTCTTGACAAGGATTGACAATATTTCTTTTGAATTCATTTTTGAATTATCATTATTTAGGATGCTTAAAACTTGAAAAGTTAAAATTCATTACTCAAATATCAAAACTCACAATGTTCAAAGGTTCACAAATTATGTGGTTTCTATGATGTGTAGTGCCATAGTTGAAATTCATTTCGCTAAAGTGCACCATTGAATCCTAACTCCAACAATAATGAGTTATTATTTGATTTTTAAACCTTTCTTCATTTACCAAAGTTGTGGGTGGTATTAAGCAATTCAGTTGGATTTATTATGTGAACATTTGAGCATTAGGGTTCCATGTATACAAAACAGTGGGCACATAGCATAAACATTTTTTTGTTTGAAATGCTACAAAATTATAAACTACAATGACCTACACTACCATGTGCATTTGAATTTTATGTTACAAACCTACTTGAAGTGAGCCTTTTCTAATAAAAAATTTAAGTTTTCATTTTTGGGTTCATTTAGTTGTTTGAAATTTGTTATTTTGTTTTAGGCTTCAACCATGCCTCCAAAATTACAAGTTCCAAATAATTTCAAATTTAAATATTTTTTTGGTGGTTGAGTTTGAGGAAAGCCTTGGCACCTAATGAGTTTTTTTTTTTTAATGTACCTAAATCCAATCACATAAGTGAACAAAAAAGCCAATTGCAAAACCTTGAATTAACAACCATTATGCCTTACAATTGCAACATAATTCTTGAAATGTTTGAACCTTTTGAAAATCCTAGCCCCATTGTTATTAAATATGTGCATGTTTTTAATCCTAAAAAACAAGAAATTAAAACAAAAAAAAATCGCAAGTTTTAAGATGCTTGGGCTTTGAAAATGCCATGGGTGGAACCCATTTTCAATGAAACTGGATTGGTTACTTCTATGAAATGTTGTATTTGTTATAAAATTGAAAAGAAGGACAAGGTTTTGGTGGCTAAGTGGGATTCCATTAATAAACATATAGGTAAAAGGAAAGCTTTTAATGGTAAGTGGTTTATGGATCCAAAATGTGGGCATGCAAAAGATGAAATTGCTTATGTTTAGCTATAAACAACTATTGTCCTCCAACAACTTGATCTTGGTTAGGTAATGGAAGATTATTATTTTTTTGTTTAGTTTGCTTCTATTTTCAATTTCTTGAATAAAGGTAAGCCAATGACAAATTATCAAATTTTTTAGCTCTTATTTGAATTCTCAAAATTTTGATCTATGCCAAAAAAACATTGAACTAATGGGGCTAACTGGGAAATGGTAGAACACATAGAGAATGAGGTGAAAAAGGCCATTAAAATTACTATCCAAAATGCCAAGTTTGTATCCCTAACATGTGATGAAGTTACTTCTATGGATAACGCAAGATGGGCAAGTGTGCATGTTTATATTGTTTAAGATTATTGTCACATACCCTTGTTGTTGAATGTGAAACATGCACTTTTTGGATTTAGAGCTAATAGTTTAATTTTGTTCATCATGAACTATTTGATGACATAAGGGGGTTTACAAAAAAAAGACCTTACTTCAAGGGTGGTTTGTTTTGGTGATAATAGGGTTAGTTACTTCCAAAACTTCAAATTTGGAATTACAATTCAAATCCAACAGCAATATGTTCCATTTGTCACTAATGGACATTGTATAACTCATCGGACTAATTTGGCAGTATAAGCATTTTCACATTTACCTTTGGTATTTTGCATTGAAGTATTTTTGCAATGTTTGTATGTTTATTCAGCCATAGCCCCAAAAGACACTTGTAGTTTACCAAATTAGCAAAGATCATGGAAATTAAAGACAACAAAATATTATGAAACATCAAAACTAGGTGGATATCCATGATTACTCTTGTCAAGCATGTGTTGTTTGAATATCACGCCTTCTTCATGAAAATGGCATTAAATGCACCCACCATAGTCTTTACCAAGTTTAATTTGTGTTTACTGACTAATGTAAAAACATTGTTGGGGTTGAATGTCATTATGCCACTATTGGAGATAGTTCATTCATTGATCAAATTTTCCCAACTATGTGATGTGTTTGTGTGTGCTTTCATAGCAGTAATGAAAATTTGTGAAAGGGATGTATATCAAATGTACTATGACAACCAATATGATTTCCAAGGTGATGTGTTTAGAAATTTTCATGCCCTTATCAATTCTATTCACGAGAATATAAGTCTTTGATGGATCAAAGATCTAATTGCAAGAACAAATCATTTAACTTTAAAACTTGTTGGGCAACATGTTTAAACCACATATGTAGATTAGATTGAGGCATTTGGTTTTGTGATAAAACATGTGTATGAAAAGGTTGTGGCATCTGTGAAATGACAGTGTATAAAACTTGCAAATCAACTTATTACAAAATTCCAATGTCAATTCCCAAACCAAGATTCAATGGATGCATTTGGGGTTGTGTACCTCCAATACTGGTTGCAACCAAAACCTAAAGCCAAGTTTACTACTCACTTAACAATCCTCAAGACTACCTTTTGCCATCTTAAGAAGGTCAAGCCTAGTGAGGTATGAATTATAGGATTGTTTTTAGCCATTATCTTTGATTTGCAAAGATTTTTGTTTATCTTTACGATGAAGAATAATGTCAAATTAGCAATGCAAAAACCATTTGATATCAACCTACTTACCAAGCTATGGAAAACCTTCTCTTCATCTCAAATTTTTGAACAAAAAATCCTTGAGTACATCAAGTTGGTTAAACTTGTTGTGGTGCAAATGATTGGTTCAGTAGAGGATGAATGGTGTTTTTCTACATTCACCTATATGAAAACTAAATTAAATCATTGATTGACAAAACATTTGGAGCTAGTCATTTGAATGATCAGTCAAAAAAGTTTCACCATGCAAAACTTCCCTTTTGGAGTAGTAATTCAGAATTGGAAGGAAAGTATAACTCGATATGGTGTTGAAGCTTGAATGTGAATGTGAATTCTACAATTGTCATTTGTTTCCATGAGCCATGTTATTTTGGATATGATGGTTTTTGAAGTTTCAATCAAGTTCCAGCCCTTTTGAGCCTTAAGGAAACATGAATTGACACTTTTTTTACATCAAAGATTTAGGGCCTCACATTATTTTTTTGGTGTAGGTTAAGATTTATCTTGCAATGGGTAAGGTCTCTATGGGTTAGGTTCAATTCCCCCATATAGCTTTGTTAAAAAAAATTGAAAATAAGAAAATAATTATTCGCAAATTTTTTGAAAATAATTGAAAGCTTGTAGTCCCAAAACTTACTTATAAAACTCTTTTATAGCAAATCATATCTGACCAGATTTTTCCTGTAATCACTGAAGACCTACATACCTCTTTACCATGTAGATGGGCAATTCTACACATAATATGCCCATGTGGCAATTACAGCTCAAAGAGGGGCTAACATGCAGCCAACTCAGCCAAATTTAAATAATGAAAAAAAAAACACTGTTACCTATGTATAAATTATAAACCATCTACTTACCTAGTAGTTACCTATTTTGTTACATGTTTTACCAATATATGAGACCTATTTCTGACAGAATTGGTTACTATGGTAAAACCAAATATTAACTCAGTTGAGATTCATCCACAACTGATGGATAATGGGCATCCAGTGGATGACGCTCTGGTGGGTGCTGGTTCACTGTGGCCTTCACTAATGACAAATGGTAAATCTGTAATGAATCTGGCCATCTCAGAAAAACCAAAAAAACTCTTTAACTGATGTCAGATACTTTTACCATACCTAAAACTGTAGTTAATCTGCAGGTTTCGTGTAGGGTAAGGCTCTAGGGGGGTGGGCTTTAGTGCAATAAGGGCCTGTGTGGGGTGGAACCAAGCCCAGGCCCAAACGTGGTAAAGCTTGCTTGCCAAGGACTTTCCCACGCATAAAGACCTGGCTACTCCAAAGAAAATTATGTTCAAAAAAACAAAACACCCACAGGAGGAGGCATAATGTTTGTCGGGGAGAGCCTTTATTTTTATTTATTTCCAGAAACTCGAAACTCTTAAAACAGTTCATGAATTTAAGAAACATGAAACTCTTAAACTCTTAAATTCATGAACTGTTTCATCAAGAGAAATACAGAGTTTAAGAGTTCATGAAAGGGTACATATGTAAGCACTAAGCATCCCGTATGGTTTTTAGTTAGCATGTGCACTACAAAAAAAATGGAGTTTTGTCATGTTTCAAACAGTGTGAATTAGAAAAACATTAAACATCTTATAACTTATTAACAAGCTCTAAGGATGCAGTGTACCTAGACTTGACTGCGCCTAATCAAAATCAAACTGGATTTCTGCAGACATGATGGAGATATATATATATGTGCATGTGCGTGTATTTCTCTTGATGATGATGTGATCTCTTTTGTTCGTGATGGGTTCTTTAACAAAACCTTTGACTACAGTTTAAAGGGTTGTTTATGAGCCACAATGAGAAGTCATATTGGGGTGGCAGCTTGCCCGGCTATGGATTGTCAACTGGGTTTTTTAATCACATATGCAAGTCAATCAATGTTTAACTTATGTGAGCAAAAGACAGCTAAACCATGCATGTTTAGCAATTGTGTTACTTCTTGTTGAAAACTTAAATTATGGACTACACGATCAGCAAGAGTGTACTGGTAACTGTAAGAAGTCAAAGCATGATTATTCAATGTAAACAGCAGCCTCTCACCGCTTATTGAATATAGATGAGTGTCTGGAAGCATTAAGAGTTTTGGGTATGGGACACAGGAGAGGGTGAGTTGAGATGTTCAGTCAACCAGCCACAAGGAATACACATACAGTTGTTCAGGAGATATGAAATTGTTGGAAGATAGCAGCATATGTTGTAATTTGAGTTGACATCCAATAGCATGCTGAGATGCTCCTTACAATTGACTATGTTTAAATCTCTGTGTCAAAAGACCCAAACACAATGAGGAATACATGACCCAATAGATACTTGAGATCAACAAAATGTGGTAGTTTGAGTCTTTACATTACTAGATTTGGTTGTCATTTCAATTCAGGCAATTATTTAGTTTCTTGGGTATTAATAGATTGTGTCTTAAACATTGAGTTTTTTGCAAGGAGTACTCCACAGTATAAGATACATGCAATTACAATTACATAACTCAGAGTTTTGGATCGAACTGATTAATTTTAGTTACCATTGCAAAGTGATGTTCCCTTCGAAATCCAATTTGACGTCTCATTTTCAATCTGATCCTTAATGTGAAGTTATTCTTTAAGTGAGGCAAATGTGGGACAAACTCATAAAATTGAGGTTATCAGGGCAAATAATTTAATCTGACTTATAAGTTGTAGTGGGTTGTGCTGATAAGTGGAGGAAAGCTATTTTCCTTACTTCCACAAGTGTTCAAACTAGTTTGGTCTTCAGCACAACACCCAAAGCAAATTAATAATTAATATGGAAATTATTTTCTAATTTTTTTTCACCTCAATTGAACCCCTTATGAATAGTTTCATCCCTTGGCCATTGGCACTTTATCAAGAACTCTAACGGTTTGTAATTTTTAAAAATTGACCACTTTTTGTGTGTGTTTATTCAATTACAAGGTGCCAAATGTACAAGTGCACTCTTTGCATTTTCTCACAAGACTGTTGGAACACCTTTTTAGGTTTGGCAATAATTTAATTATTTTGAAAATGTGAAATTTTTTTAAAAAAATTTGTTTGAAATGCCAGAATTTAATGAAATTATTATTCTTAATGTCAAAATTTGAGAACTCGATCAGTTTTATGTGGTGCCTAAATTTTTTTATCACACTACCCAACTTTCTTCTCCTTCACAATAATTGGTTTTTGGGGTTGTAAATGTAATGTTTTGCATGAAGTAAATGTGAACAAAGTTTTAAAAGAGGGTCAAATTTAAGGGGAAGTCTAAAAAGAAGGCTATAGAACCATAAATTATAATTTTAATGGTGCATAAGAAATTTTTAAATAAACTTCAGAAATTACTATTTTATTGCCAAAGTGAAATTTGAGAAATAAAATAATTATTCAACACCCCAGTGCTAAACATGAAAAGGCATATCATACCTATTACTCACGTTTAATATTAATTAGTTTTTACAAAGACCAATCAAAAAGGAGGGGAAAAAAAAACTAAGAACAATTTGTCAAATTCTAAACACCCAATTTCAAAAAGGTCAAAAACCCAGTTCAAAACACAAGATGACTTTGAAACTTACTAGGGGCACTTAGCATACTTAGGCCCACTTTACACTAGGAGTCAGGGGTGAAAAAACTTGGGGCCAACTTTGAGCATTTTTGGCTTGTTGTTTGACCCCAAATTACTAATAAATGCTATAACATTGAGGTCAAATATTAATAAATGCTGCAACATTGGATCCAAGGGTTGCAAATTGGCCAAAAAACCCAAATTTACCAATCTTGGTGCATAGTCATAGGCTTTATTAAACATTATAAAAAATGTTCACATGGTGTAATTGTGCTCCTTGGAAATGAACAATTGGTATTCCACATTTCCATGTAGTGAATTGTTTCATCATAAAACAATCCTATAAATTTGTTAGGGCATTTGCAAGGTGCCTTCTATCCATGAATATCCCTCCTTGAAAAAAGGAGGGATATTATGCTGACTTCAAGGTGTAAGATCTCTTTAAGGAGTAGATGTAAGAACCCTCCCCTCCTCTTCTTGTAACATAGGTCTATTTATGTTCATGATAATTTTTGCCTTGTGCTTTATAAGTTCTTGGGGCTAAGTTATTCTCAAATGTGGGGCTAGATTCACCTATCACCTTGTCCTAGACTCCTCATTTGGAGTTTGACCCATTGTGGCCTTTACCTTACACAAAACTACCCAAAAATATGTTGAGAAAATTAATTGTGGGCTTTTTCACTTTCATTGCACTCTTAAAAACTAGAAAGAAATTGTACATTTATATCACGCATTCTTAAACCCGTTCTTCCCATTTTTAGATATGGACATATGAACAAAGTAGAAGAAAAAATTAATTGAAGTAATTTGTCCAATAATCATATGGTCCCTGCATAGGTTCTAAGATCCAATTCATGCTAGAAATAAGTAATTTTTCAAAAGCAACCAAAACAATTATGGTGAATTGGTCAAAAACTTGAATACTTACATAAAATGTGTTAATTAGTGGTAAAAAAAATAATGACACAAAAATTAGTCCTATGGTAGCTACACATCTTTCTTATCCCACATATTTTGAAGAATTGCACAAATTGATTAAAAAAAAAGTCATTTTAACACTATATGAGTAGAAGTTGACATAGGATTTGTTGATGTCTAGTTGTTGTTGTTCTTTTTTTTCTTTTTTTTCTTTGGGGTAATGGTTTTACAATATATCTAGGTTGATTTTTTTATGTTGATAAAACATCTCACAAATCATTTTTTGAATTTGAATGGGATTGCAAGAAAAAACAATAGTAGTATTATTTTATGTGTAATGAGCTTTTTTTCTTTTTTGGGGTGTGTTGCATGAATTGGCATTATATTTGCTAATATGAAGGAGACTAGAATGCAAGCCAATGGCCAAAGGTTATAACAAAATTTGAAATTGAAACAATATTCATGTTTTAAAAGCCAATTGTGCATATTCAAAGCTAAACAAAATCATGAAAGAAGACTAAGGTAGACATCCTAAATGGATAATTTACATAGTTATTCAAAAATTTCTCACAAAATTAAATATGAGGAAAATTTTCGACAATTAACAAATGGATGAAAAGACAAACTCAATGGGAATCAAATTTTTTATGAAGCATGAATTACTTAAATCGCACCATCATAGATACCTAAAATTGCCATGTACAAGGGGCTAATTTTTTATATTTGTTAGGGCTATGCATATATGTTTTATATTGAATACAAACTATGCGAGTCAAGAAAAAAAATCATTTATGCATGTTAGGGTGCACACTTCATAAATTGTGTTTGTGACCAATACATGGCAAAAAGTGACATTTGGTGAATTAAAAATGGATTTCATTAACCTTTTATTCAACTGAAAACTAATAAAATAAACAACCAATGCTAGTTTTCAATGGATACGCAAATAATCCAAACTAGTAGGACCTCCTATTAATTCAATTATAGATGTAACCTTATATTAACCATGCCTTATAATTACAATGTGCAAAAATAAAGTCATTTTAGGCATGAACAACTACCTATTTCTTATGGGTTTTTCCTTTTTCTCATGAAAATCTCTTTAGGCATTGATGATGACAATGATCATTCTAATTGTTTTACTCAATTTGACCACTTTTCACTTTGATTATGATGATCATTTTGATGAAGATAGCAATCATGATCATTCTAATGAAAAATAATAATAGTCATTTTAATCACTTTTATCTCATTTTTCTTTTGTGCTAAGGCATGACAATAAAGTTTTAGTTTCTTAAACTCACAAAATCAACATGAAATATGGCATGGATATACACACATGTGGAGGTTCTGTTAAGTGCAAATCATTGTTAACTAGTCTTTTTTTCTTTTTCTTTTTTTCTTTTTTCCCATGGTTACCTTCATGTTGTTGTTACCTTCATCAAGTGTAGTTCCACAAAAAAAGCCTTGTAAAATATGATTAAGAAACAATATCAAATTACCACATGCAGTGTGCCATCTTGTTCAAAAATGCATTTCATTAACCTTTTTTTTACCTCTTTATCCAAGAGTTGTTTAGTTATTTCTTTGTCTACTTCATCAAACAACCTTCTTTCCTCATTAATAAGTTGTTTTTATCTTTTTCATTTTTAATCTTTGGTAATCACCTCCTTCTTGGTGACCTTTTGTTATAAAGCTACTAAGTAATGTTCTAAAAATCATCATGATTGATTTCATGTAATCAATTAAGGTTCTTCATACAACTACTTCTATAGTTGAATAACCTTTACCTTGGGAAAAGCAAGAAATTGGGTGATCAATGGTGGTGGGGCAACCTACCATGTTTAGCAGTCTTGAATTGAATTTGTGAAAGCTCCTAATGAACATTGATCATGGCTACCTCTAGAACCATCATTTTCAAAAATTTCGGACCCACTTATGCCACTACTTTTTACATCAATGAAATAATAACAAGTTTTGTCCTACACATTTGGTATAAACTGTTTTTAAATCCCTTGTGTTTATAAGTCTTTTTTAGCAAACCCTACATTGGCAAATTATTGTGTTTTTTTTAAAGATCTTAAAAGGTGCATTTTACTTGTCATTGCATTGGGATTTAATGGCCATACATCAAAAACTTACCAAGCTTCATAAGGTCGTACAAAAATTGCACAAATTTCATGCTATGGTTAATATGAATGGTATTTGTACATATTCAACATCTCAAATATTCAAACATATGAGACTTTTTTTTTAAAAATTACATGAATGTTCATGTTTAATACACAAAAATCACATAGTTTTATTCAAATTTACATCATAATAATTACATAGATTTAATTAAAATGTAAATCGTACGTATTTCACATCAAGACATCACAAGTAAAAAAGACATATCATTTTTATAGAAGTGATAAGTATATTTTTCATGCCATTTTAACACTTTGAAGCCCACCGATTTTGTATAGTCATATTGTTTTATGATTTTCATACGGATTCTATTGAAATTTCATGATATTGCAAATTTGTGATGTACATGCTAGTTGTTTCAAACCCTTTTCGAATATTGTGAGACATGAATTATTTTTTGAAAATTAGTAATACCCATTGTGCCAAATCTTTCTTCTTCACACCCTTCCTTTTGGTATGCTAATGTTTGAACATCTTTATATACCCAAAACATTTAACAAGTATAGTGCATGGGATGTAATTGATACTAGAATAATTAAGATTATCAATAATTTTCTTAATGTTTGGACTACACCCACCATGATGTGGGAGTTATGATTGTCATGTCATCACAACGTTATAGGCTTTATGGGTTTGTTTCAAATCCATGCAAAATTTGTTATTTCATAAGTTTGTATTATTTAAACACAAATGTCATGCATTATTTAAACATGAAAGTTGTGTGCACAATTTTCATGTGTAAACAACACAAATAGACATACATCTATGTTTAACCAATACAAATATGCATATGACATTCGTGTTTAAATGATGTGCGCACAACATTGATGTTCAAACAATACACATATATGAATGACATACGTGTCTATTCCATACGAACTTATGAAAAACAAATTTATCACGACTATTACTGCCAAATCGTGGCCCATGAAGTTTGTGATTTGAAACTTTGTATCATTATGCTTGCACTACTACATGAAGTGAAAAATCCATGTGGAAAACAACATGCAATCATCCATGCTTTTGGTTACATTGTCATTGTACATCCATTTTCACAATGTTCAATGTAATTATGTTTGAATTGTTAACCTTTGAAAATGTAAAAGTTAATAATTGAATCATAATATGTGTTCATGATCCAAAATAGTACAAAAAACCATTTTTTTCATCTAAAATAATGGGGTGTAACTTTTTCAATCTAGTTTTAGTGAGCACAAGGGTGCCATTGTTATGACCAGCTTGTGCACCAAATTTGTTAGAATTCCAAATTTGGTGGACATTGTTGTTGTGTAGATTAAAAACATGTTGTAGATTCTTATAAAAAATTACAATGTTGTTGGGGCATAACCTTCTTTCGTGCATGACATCAAGTCTTTGAACTCTACATAGTGATAAATCTAAGTCGTGTTTTTTGAACCACCATAGCTAGCCCCAACCCAAAATTAAATTCTTGAATGGAATTGTCTTCTTTATGTAATTTGTATTACCTTTTAAGTCACAATTGTTTAAATGTGATTGGATGCCCTATCATCAACATATTTTTTTATCTAATTTGTAAATATTATTTCGTCAACTTTCTAAAGCACACTTGCCTCTACATTTATTTGGTGTCACCCCACATAAATGGTTCCTTGAAGAGGTGATTTAGATTGCCTAGAAGTGTAATGTAGATGCAATTTTTGATCCACCTTCAACCACTACCGTGTCATGGTACATATTAACATAATTAAAGCTGTCATTTTTTCAATAGTTCTTCCCCATGTGTAATGTGTTGTCTAGGCAAGTTTCACTACATAGTAATGTTAGGTCCTTGCAAATTATGACATAGCTCTTGGATGTCGAAATGTGTAAAAATATGTATGTTAACCTTGTGAAATGTGATGTGAATGTAGTTTGTTGAATCCAAGAAAAGTCATCGCACGATGTTGGTTTGATTCATGTTGGAAGAACATAAAAGGATCAAACATTTGAAGACAACTAACTCTCTTCACCTAGGCCCATTATTCACAAGTTGCATTTGGACTTTCACTAGTTTCATATGAATTTTGATTGCTAGCTTGATTTTCTTGAATTAACTCATCTTTAATATTTGGAAGCAAATCAAAATCTGGCATAAAATCCATCTCTTAAAGTGACTATGTACGACTTAGATTCTTGATCAATATTTGTGTGGCTTGCTAGTGACATTGAACGGGTAGGCTAATATTGTTTTCATATTTTGATATGTATCTTGATTCCATTAATTGTGTGGTGAAATGCATTGATCATTTCAATCAAATCAAATATCATTATTTTGAAATAAGACAAGGTTTATTGTTTTGGCACAAACACATAGCCACCTTTTAGTAATGATTAAATGAGCTTGAAATGATAAAGCACTCTCTCATGAAATGTTTCAATATGTATTTTGATTGATTTACGTATGTCTCAAAAATGCACTAATCCCTTCACTCAAACTAGACAATGGGTTTTTGGAAAATATATATATCTTTTGTAATAATAGGATTAAATGAGCAAAATAGTTAAAATCACAATATGAAACCTCGATAGCTATGTAAAACAATTGCAACTTTTGAACCAAAAAAATTTCTTCAATTTATTATTTGGGCCCACCCTCCCAACCTTAATATGCCATTAACATGGCTAACTATGGCTAGTATGATTAAATATTGTTCTATACCCATTCACTCAAGGAAGTTGCTAAGAAGAGTCTAATCTTGAACCCTATTGAAAATTGGAAAGTTCCTTTACCCTCTTGATCAGAAATCAAGGTTGAACTCCAATTTTCACCTAAGATTTTTTTATTCACCCAAGGTTTTTCACCCAAGGGGTAGGACCGGGTGAGGGAGGGGGGAGACGGGTGGGTGTGAGGATGGAAGAGCCAGGAATTCTGTCATCTTGGTCTGGTATTGACTTTTGAACATACCAGCTGGTCTTGATATTGGGTACTTCAATTAAATTTTCATACCCGTTGGGTCTTGGTATTGGGTACTTATAAAAACTTTTCATACTGATCTGGTCCTGGTATTGGGTTCAAGATTGTTATTTGGCTGGTATGATGCAGGTATATATCCTATTGAAACTGGTACATGACAGATCTTACCTCAAGTCCTTAGTCGTCACAAGGCTTGGTAACAAAGTTGGTATTGTTATCAAGCTCTATTGCCTCAGGTCATACTAGCCTGGTAGGATCATTGCTTCCATAGAATCCATAGAAGAAAGACAGGTCAAGGGTGATGGCAGAAGAATATCAAGTGTTGGTTTGGTATACACTTGATTCTTCTGCCATCTCCCTTGACCTGTTTTTCTTCTATGGAAAGAAAGAAACAATTTATTATTTCACCTTCTTAAAGCCACTATTTGATTGGTGTGTTTCCTACAATCCGGAAGTGTCCTCCTCACGCCAACCCAATTCCCACTGCTCCTTCTCCTTCTCCTTCTGGGAGCTTGCGGCCCCATATCTTTGGGCATTTAAGTTCTTCGAAGTTCCACACCCCCCTCCCGAAAAAACTTTTGGCCTAAGTGACCAGAAGCTCATCATCTACATGTCAATGTGTTTGCCCAGAGTTAAACAATCCTAGTCATAACCCATGGGAGACTCAACACGTGGTGGCTCATGGGGACACTAACTAAATATGGCCTTTCCCTGTCCCCAACAAGCTTTGTCTTGCACATCTTCGGGCTTGTCTTCTCCTTGTGTCTTTTTGCATTCTACATAGTTCTGTGCAAAAAGAGTTGTCAATTTTTTTTTGATTGTGTTGTCTCACACCAATTCCAAACTTAACATTTCTAAGGAGATTGAGAACACCTATCATTAGCATAGTTTTGGCAATTGAATAATAACAACATTATTTTTTACTTAACCTAAAAATTAAGGTCAAACCAATTAAATCACGTGTTTGAACCACACAGCTTTATGCCATGTTGAGCAATGTTGACTAAGAATTAATGCATTGGATATTAGAGCTAGTTGAGGGGTGTTTAATGTCTTCCATAGCTCATTGTGTGATGGCTCTGCTTCTTGAACCAAGTTCAAATGTTCCATCAAGTTCTAAAAAGATGAACTCAGAGTTCACAATACTAGAAGTATCCATACAGTCATCCTATAGTTAGGACCTGATTTCTGACCCTGTAATCCCAATTTCATCCCCAATTTGAGATGTAATTTGTATTGCTTCATGAAACCGGGTCTCAATTCGAAGGATTTGCAGGATCATAATGACATTCTCAGAGATTTCCCAATGTATTTGGAGGGAGCCTAAAGTCCATAGTATTGACTCCTAACACAAGAGGTCTTGGGGGTGGGCTCTTTCAGGTTTGTAAGGGCTTGACATTTTGGTCTTTCCACAATTAAGCATGGGTGGAGTTGCTCTAAGTCTTGAGCAACATATCATATCACTGGATTTTTCTTTTGGGTTTTGGGTTTTCACAAATTGTAAGTGTATCTGTTTATTTGTTCCAAGGTGTAAAGTATTCCTCACTTTTCAGCATGCTTACTTTATATCCGACATCTCCCTCAGAATGAAAGTAGCCCAAAAAAAGTAATACAGACCACTACTACGGTCGGATTTGTTCAAATCCATTTGTTCTACAACCTCCACAGAACTTAAAGTTTGTTCGTTGGTTGGTTTTTGGTTCATTCCAGTGCTGTCTTAACTGCTGCACCTGTGGCACTTGGTCTAATAAAGGCCACAACTTTTTGCACCTCTTAGCCTATTTTAAGATTATCCTGTGAAATCGTGATGAAATTCTCAAAAGGGTGTGGACCAAATTTGGCTACCATTCATAAAATATGTCACATATACATAATATATGGCATATATTATGTATATAAGTGCAAAATATATATATTTTTATGTACATACACATACAATACATGTGTTATACATCAATGCATACATATGTTGGTGTATGGTTGAGGTTGGTGTAAAACTGATACTAGGGTTGTATTACCTGGATTACTACTAAGCTGGTACTGATATAATGCTGGTATTGCCTCATGAACTCATATCAAACTGGTAGGGTGCTTGCTATGTGTGTTGATACCAGAGCACAAGCCTATATACCAGACCAACACTTGTCATTTCCCTCACTTTTCAAAGTGTTTGCCTGAGGGATAGAACCATTCTTGGATTCAATGTCATAGAGCAATATGGTTTGTATACCTTAGTACCTTGGCCAATTCAACACTAATTATATGATTCTCAGAAATGTTGAAATTTTCAAAAATTATTGCTTACAAATCAAAAAATTGTTGTGAAGGAAAATAATGAATATTTAAGAATATTCCATTTGTTGAAATGATTTTTTCAAAATTAATTAATTATTTGATGTACATGTGTTGAAATGGCCAAGGTACTACGGTATTGTTCTCTCAAACCTTCAAAGTCTGTCCTTAGAGGAGACTCAAAGAGTTCATGTTTCTTTAAACAGGTAATGTGAATTTCATTATATTAACGTCTTATGAGTAGAAAGTGAGTTCCTATGTTTCATCCAACTTAAAATTGCAATGCTCAAATGTTTGAGTATGGTACATGCTATGGTGATATAGTATAGTGTATTTCTACTAATTTGTTGTGGGTGCATTCAAGGTGTGAAACTTCTATTCTTGTGATGGGCCTTCTTGGTTGACCCGCACATCACAAAATATTTCTACACTTTGGACACTCTCAACATAAAAATCTTTATGTTGTGCATACAAAACTTCAAAAAATATAACTTTCATTTTTTTTATATGGTTGCCTAAGGTTTTGATAAGGTTGCCTAAGGCAATAATGTCTAGCCAAACCTTAGGCAACCATATGGAAAAGAAGGATCAAACATTCATTGTCTCACTATTTTCACAATGGCTTGGTTCAATCTTGGCAGCCTTTTTTTTTTTCAGTAGTGAAATTTTACCAAAAAGAGAAATTGAAAAATTGAAAATTGAAAATGAAGTGATTTATTAGGGTTTGAATCTCAGTAAATTGGAAAATTGAATAGTAAAATTTACCAGATTTCTATGTTTGGCTCCAATAAGTAGCCAAAAATATAAAAGGATGATTAAAATTTTGTACTTTCATATCCAGTTTATAGCCCACATTTTGCTAAACTTTCCTATGGTCGATTGCCACTTTCACTACACTTCCAATGGATGATCACCACTTGGCTCCATCAGAAAATTCACTAAAATAAACTGAATATTGGGGTAATTTTAGCATGGTATTCATTCACAAAATTCAAGAAAAAAACACTGAAACTTGGGGTTATTTTTTTAGTTATGGTATTAACTCACAAAATGCAATGATGGAGTTGATTAAAAGTACCAAAATGAGGCCCCATAGTTCACCCACATGGTCTCTTCAGTAAAAACATTGACTTGTATTGCATTGGGTCTCTCCAAAAAGGGATTCATCAGGTGTTATTTGATTGCATGCATTAAGCTTATAGGTAAATTTCCTTTTTCATTTTTTAGCTTGCATGATGTTAGATTGTAGAATTGCACATCACTCTTAGTAGTTGTGTATAGGCTTCACGACATGTTTTTTTTGTTTTAAAGTTATGGTTTGTTCATCAACACCTATCAATGACATGTTAGACATACATTGTAAGTAACTTAGGTGTTGGATATAGGTGTTGAAAATTGAATCATTCAATGGCATTGTGTAAGTGTATAAATATGCCTTTAGACACAAAAATTCCTCTTGAATCATATGAAGTTGCATATACACAAATCTTTTCAATTGGTGAAAC
>Ga0116231_10007566_pt1 | contig 19769 bp, 18 predicted proteins | sample S1TSphgellanicum_2_FD_89695 | JGI IMG/M metagenome (GOLD analysis project Ga0116231, IMG submission 89695) | Host-associated microbial communities from peat moss isolated from Minnesota, USA - S1T2_Fd - Sphagnum magellanicum MG | ecosystem: Host-associated > Plants > Peat moss > Unclassified...
TCCTCAAACCCCACTTAATTTCTTCTCTTCCTCAAAGCCCACTTAATTTCTTCTCTGCATCAATGCCCACTTAATTTCTTCTCTTCCTCAAAGCCCACTTAATTTCTTCTCTGCATCAATGCCCACTTAATTTCTTCTCTTCCTCAAAGCCCACTTAATTTCTTCTCTTCCTCAAAGCCCACTTAATTTCTTCTCTTCCTCAAAGCCCACTTAAATTTTTCTCATCCTCAAAGCCCACTTAATTTCTTCTCTTCCTCAATGCCAACTTAAATTTTTCCCTTCCTCAATGCCCACTTAATTTCTTCTCTTCCACAATGCCCACTTAATTTCTTCTCTTCCTCAATGCCCACTTAATTTCTTCTCTTCCTCAAAGCCCACTTAAATTTTTCTCTTCCTCAAAGCCCACTTAATTTCTTCTCTTCCTCAAAGCCCACTTAAATTTTTCTCTTCCTCAATAACCACTTAATTTCTTTTCTTCCTCAATGCCCACTTAATATATGTTTTCTTATTCACGCCCACTTCCAATGGTTTTTTTCAAATCCCACTTAGTCTTTTGTTGTTTCTAATGGCCCACTTCGTCTTCCTTTTTTTTTGGCAACAAAGACCCACTTACATTTGATTTGATTGCAAAGAACCACTTACTTCTTCTTTTTTTCCAAGACCTCTTACATTTGATTTTTCAACAACCAATTTTATTTTATTTTATTTTATTTTCAAGCACCACTTACTTGCATTTATTTTGCAAAACCCCACTCACATATAATACCTCTTTGTTCAAATAATCACTTATATTTTTATTTTTTCCAAAAACCACTTAAATTTTCTTCTTTTTCCCAAAGCCCACTTTCTTCTTCCTTTTTTTTTTCTTTTTTTTTTTAAATTTATTTTTGGCTCCATGAGCTACTAAGCTAAGTACTTAGCCTACTTACTTATGGAAGAAAAAGCCAATCTAGCCTTTGGTTAGGTTAGTTGGTCTATTGTTTATTTCATTCTATTATTTTTGTGCTTTGTCATGTAATAAGTAAGCCCCCCCCACCCCCCCCAAAAAAAAAGCTGGATGATTGGATGTTAAAATGCTAATGAAAGTGGTCAATTAGTCAGAAATATGTTCATCCAAAATGTGGGGAAAACCTATAGGGGTTTGGATGTGGTGTGGTTTTCTACTACCTAGTCCTTTGGGGGGGTGGGAAGGGGGGAAGAAAAGAAAAGAAAGGAAAAGAAAGGAGAGAAAGAAGAAGAATGGGTCATTAGGTTAAGCTCCATGTAATGCATCTGGATGATTTTCATAGGAAAATTTCTTTTGGGTGCAGATTAGGAGCTAGAAGGGTTTAGGGGGGGGGATGAAAAATGACCTGGGATGATTAATGAGAGGGTGAACTAAGAAGGCAAATGTATGAACAAAATGCAACCAAATTGTAAAGAAAGTAAAAGTAGCTTCACTAGGGTTGAGTGAGTAAGTAGTTTGTGGGTGGGTTTCTACAAATGGATGCAATAGATGAATAATGAATGGTTGGATGGATGGATGGATAGATGAATGGTTGGATGGATGGATGGATGAATGGTTGGATGAAAGGATGGATGGATGAATGGTTGGATGACAAAAGACAATCAGGAGTCGACAATCTACTAGTCAGAAGTGGGTTTGGGTCAGTGGACTTTTTGCAGACTGGGCAGAGGAGCAAAGAACATGGCAGTAGTAGTAGTACCTTAGTACCTTGGCCTAATCTTGGCCAATTCGAAGACACGAATTATATTATTTTCAGAAGTGTTGAAATTTTTTTAAAATCAGTTCTTCCGAATCAAAAAATAAATTAGTGTGAAGGGAAAAAAATAGTGGTTATTTAAGAATATTCCATTTGTTGAAATGAATGTTTCAAAATTGGTTAATAAATTAATTTATTGGAGGATGGAAATGTGTTGAAATGGCCACCAATGTACTATGGTATTACATATACTAAAGGACGTCGGGATGAAAAATGAAGCTTCCCCTGAATCCATCTGTCTCGTTATTATAGCAAAGAAGAAACAGCCTACAAACCCACTTGTCATTAATTAGTTTTCTCCTTTTTCCTTTTTTTCAAAACCAGCATTTTTTTTTTTGGGAAAAAACCATGGAAGCAACTTTATTCCCGAGATTCATTCGGGCAAGACAACCTTGCCAAGTTGGTCGACCAGGTTGCTTTGTATCCAAAAGGGGCAAAAGGAGCAAGAGTCACCTTCCACCTACAAGAGGGCTCTTGTAGGTGCAAGATGCCTGCAAGATAAGATGCCCTTTTGGAAAGGGAGTTGGGGTAGGGGCTTTTTTCAGCATCATCAACAAGAGAGAAAGAATGCCATTCATTCATTCATTCATTCATTCATGCATACATTCCATAAACTCCCTTCTTCTTTCCTTGAATCATGCAAGAGACACAGATTCTGTCTGTCTGTTCTCAATCCCGGAAGTCCAGATTTGGTTCTTGGCATTAAATCAGAGAGCCACTGCGTCGTCCCCTACTAATGTCCACCAGTGTCCAAATTTCTAAGTCAGTACTAATTATATGATCACACCAAACTCCAAAGCATTATTTTCCCACTTTTCCACTATTCCCACTCATAAAGTTTGGAAGAAACATACCCTCCATGTTTTGTCCAATTCCTCCAATTCTTGTTGGCCCTTGTCACTAAGAAACTGCACCCAATGGAAAAAAGCTCAATTGATGATGATGTGAATCAGCTAGGTGCAAAAAAACTGGTAGAAAATTGCATCACAAAGTTTGAAGGCAAACAAAAGAAAGGTTGCAATCAATCTATCTACTGCATTCCTCACCAACAAGTACACAAACCTGAACCCTTAATTGTGTACAGAAACCTCAACTCTGATATATGATAACCAAATAACTTCTGTCGGTGGAGCAACAAAAATTGATGGCAGTAAATTCCCCCAACTGGTTCCAAATTCTCAAGTCTACCATTCTAATAGCACTCACTCAGCTGGACTCTAGCATGATGGTCTGCACCTTCTTAATCAGATTTGGACCATCAGCCAGGGTTTCAGAAATCTCTCATGCCAAAACCTTGGGAAAGAAAGATCTGAATTTTGACACAATTGCAGGGTGTCAGAAAGAATCAGGTTGCAGATTTATACACATCATTTCAAGGAGTTCTGTACATAACCAGCTGACGCAAACAAAAGGGCCTACATTACTTACAGTCAGTCTCTCAACATCCGCTTCACATAAATGTAACAGGCAACACAACAGGAAACACAAAGAAAATTACAACAATGTGTTTTGCAACCTTGAAAATAAATGCAAGCAATTTATGTTTTCAAAGACGTGGAGAGCACAACAAAGAGAAGGAACTTCAGGCCATCGCGAACTTTTTCAATTGCAATGCTTGCAACTTCTTCCAAGTCACTATTCACTGCTTGAGCTGTGTCTTCAATTGAGCCTTCCTGAAGCAGCCCCTGCTTCACATCCTCCTCTTCCCCGTCTTTCACAGTCAGTTCCTCACTCTTTATCGCTGCTTGAAATGCAGCAATCACATCTCCAATGCCTGTGGAACCAGAGAAAATTAGTGTGATCATATAATTATTCTGTGAACTCAGAGATTAGCCAATTCCTCTCAAGGACAAAAACTAGATCATATATGCCAAACCCATGAGTTGCTACCAGTACAGCAATTGAGACACCACTAAAGTCTTTCATCAAATGCATAGAACATGTTTGAACAACAGTGCCAAACAAGTCATTGTGGTTACAATTGATTAAACAAAGCCAAATAGCAGACACGTCCAGGAAATGACTTTCAAGGCAGATCGCCTACACCATTTTTGCACTCTCTGTTGCTATGATTCATTCATATTAAGATTCCTTAGTTCTGGCAAATGAATCCCATAGCTCTTTCAAGTTCAAGACAAGTAAGTGGGACATTTCTTGAGCAAAAAGATCTGCTATTTTATGCCATATAAGATGTGGAACATGCCTGTAATGTAGCTCTCTGAAATGACCTCAATGTCACCTGTCAAGGCTTGTGTTTGGGCTCTGATAACGTGGGCTTTTCCTATACAATCAGTGGGCCAATCAAGACCCTCCTCCGTCTTCTCACTCTCCTCTGTAGTTGTTGTCAACACTGATTTCCCCAGCTGAAGTAAATGTGCTATGCACAGGGCACACAGCTCCGATAGCCTCTGCAGTCTCTCCTAGGCCTCATCTCATCAGACAGCTTATATAGAAGCATTTAAGAACAACAAATATGCCTACTTACAACACATCTGTTCTTGAGAAGCTAAGAGGGATCTGTGGCTTCAAGAGCTAAACCCAACACCTTCAGCTTCAGTATATGAAAGACAAATACCAACAATTTTGTGAACTGTATTTTGCAGAGTGTGACTGGTAAATCAGCAGGAGAAACTACCCAAAAAAGCTCTAGGCCAAAGTCTAGGCTCATCAGATAGGTTTATAGACCCAACAGAATGAGGCCAATGACACAGCAACAGAGTTCACAAATGTATGAAGTACTTAGATGAATACTCACATGAACACCTTCTGCCTTGATAGCATTGAGTCGGTCAGTTGTTTTCTGCACAACCTCTGTCATAGCCAGACCACCAAGTGCCACTGAAAACCTGCAAAAGAAAGTCACAAGGTAAAACTCAGATATTTACCAAAAGTGAAATCCAACTCCATATTCAAGTCAAATTCCAAAGAACTGGAAATTAGCCATTCACAGTCTGCAGACATGTACATGACAGTGCTCATAAGAGTGAGAAATTGAGTAGCATTTACTGCAGCACAAGGATGTCAGGATAGCCCAGGCCATACACATTAGTATGTCTAGTAATATGTTTTCTGCTCCAACTGTGCTTCATCAAGCTCTAGTTGTTTCACAAGAAGGGTATCTCCTTGCTGGATTTCAAAAGCCCAGGTGTGTAACCATAGATTCATGCTGTGTGGCTCTAATCCAGTAGGATGATTGATTAAGTCCAATGGTGGTTGAATTACAAACTTCATCATGATTCGCTTTATACTCTCAGAGTGATACACTTACCCAGTGGCCATCTCAGCAGCTTTGCTGACACTTGAATCCCGAAGAGCTTTAATCTCACTCCCAGTGTTGGTGGCCTGTGCTACTTTCTTGCCCTTGCCAGCATCTGGAGAACTTGAATCACTCTCTCCACTGAAGGTAAACAGTTGTTGGAGTTGCTTTAGGAGAGCCTCAAATTCTGCTCTTTGCTCGCCTGACAATTTGCCTCTGGCTCGATTGCACAACAGAGTGTAGTGGTTTGACAATGCCTCCAGTTCCTGTATTGCCACAATCCCAAACAGAGTTGACAGCCTCAGTTCTCATATCTCTAACCATACCAAGGCACCTATGAAGGTGCTAGGGCCCACAAAGTTGCACCAATTTACAAATTCTGAAATGAAACAAGCTCAAATTAACTTGGTAACAAACTGGATCCAAGAGTTCAACAATATTGCACTAAAAGATGTGACACTGGTAGAAAAGAGACAGATATTGGGAATGATAATGTGTCTTATAGAATTTACTCAACATCCTATTTTGGCCATTTTTGTACGTAAAAGACTTGATGTGAAGTGAAACAGAGATGAATGAGCCAGAGTCAAGGGTTACCTCCAAATGTTCTGGTCCCCCATAGACATAGAAACAGCGGTCAAAAGTTACGTCTTCTGTAAAGCTCTCTCCTTCACCAGCCCCCTCCATCTCAGAGTGGACCTCATCCTTTTCAAGTTCAAAGCCAGTTTCAGCAGCCAACATGTCCAAGGTTTCCCTACCCACTTTCTCAAGAACTCGTATGCCCTTTGCAGTCAGCTCTCTGCTGCTCTGCACTCCTCAAACAAACCCAATGCAAATTTCAGAAAAGGCATATCATAGCAAAAAACTGTCCTAGCTTGGTTCTGCATCATATACAAGAAGAAAGCAGATATATCCCAGCAAGGCATCTGATTAAGCCTGGCCTTCTACACAAAGACAGCAGCCACATGAGATACAGGGCTCTAACTGGAGAGCCTGGTGGATAAGTCACCATTCATCATCATTGGTAGTGCTCACTGGACTAACTGATCTCCTCCAGCAGAGAACTTATCTGAACTGAGAACGGTAAAGGTCAAGAATCAAGCACAGGTAAGTGCATTCATGCCTGTATGAGACTTGGAGCAAGAGTCCCACCCTGATGTAGTGTAGTGTTCTCCAGCCTGCACCCACAAACCACTTCTCTCTTGTGAGTCAAATCTTGGCATAAATGGTGAAGGATTCTGTAAGAAAATCCAGGAGCCAACAGCCAACCACAGTTCCAATGGCAAAGTGGATTACAAACTTTGTGAAATGGGTCCCCTACTACTGCCTACTGTGCACATGTGGGGTTAATTATTCCTGGCTGCAATGATTGTTCAGCTCAGTTCCTCCCAACAAGGCACTTCCTGGTGAAGCCTAGGACTGGCACATGTAGTTGACAATTAGGTCAGGGATTTGGGAGGTAGCCATAAAATCCTCTTGATCTCACTACCCACACCAAATAAAGCAAAAGCTCAAATGTTCTAGGACCTACTTGTGCACCAAATCAATGCTCCCTTTCCATGCATTGCCCAACGCTTGCCATGCCCCAGTGGTCAAATTCTCCACTGAGTCATCCAACACCTTCAAACCCTGCATCACTCACATTCACAAAACTGTCAAGAGACCTGATAATCTCTCCCAAAGACTTGGCAAAACCTTGATATTGTTGACAGATCACTGTTTGACCTAATGTACAGTAAGATTGTCTGCCTGAATGATGTTGCATGCATGTCCAAAATAAACAGACCACCAGTGAGCTGGTGCAATCTTCACAGAACAACAAAAGTTCTACTTTCATAAAAACACTACAGACAAGAAGATAGCCACATAGCGGAGAACCTGTCCAAGGAAAGAGTCTTCACTTGCCCCCTCCAGCTTCTCCAAGGCAGCTCTCCGCAAAGATTCTTCCTGAGAAATACCTTTAGAAGTATCTGTCACTTCCTCCTTCACCTCCTCCTTAGGACCGTCATCATGGCCTGCATCTGTGTGCACAGCATCCACCACACTGCTTTGCAGATCTGACACTCCTTTGGCAGCAACATTCGCAGCAGCCACCGCCTGAAATTCATGATCATCTCCGAATCATCAGTTTTTTTCACAATCACAGTAAATGCCAGATCCAGGTGCTTATTAGGTCAACAAACTTATCATCACCGCTTGATAATAAGTCCTCACGGTTGTACTGTGGTTGAACTCTGGTCATATCCAGACTCTTTCTCTCATCAGAAATTCCTCACAAAAAGCATACAAAAATATCATGTAAATGCATCATACATCACATGACAATGATGTTCCTTGTAATTTCTTAATGAAGTCATGATACAGATCTCAATGTCTGAAGAGACATACATCTCTGATTTGCAATTCTCTATCCCTACCAAAACTCTCTAGACTTCTCTCTCAAACTCTATGCAACTAGAAGACAGCACCCAACAGAGATCACAGTGAGTGCTTCTGAGAGAATTCGTCACCACATCAACCTAGCTTTTGAACATAAAATGAATAGTTTTTCTCCCCCCCCCCCCCTCCCTTCCCGCCCCCCTTAAACTCCAAATCAGATTCCTGCAATCTTGCATCAACACTTTTCAATATGTCACACCGATCTGTTATCATCGTACACAGTACAAGTCTTCACATTCTGTGCTAACTGATACGGATCGAGAGCGGATCCGGAAAGCAGATCACTCAACAAACGATCACAAAAACAACAACAACAACACTCTAGCCACCTTCATCCTGACCTAAGATGGTAACACGGAACACCAGAGGGGAGGGGAGGGGAGGGGAGGGGAGGAGAGGAGAAAGTGCGATTCAAAAGAACAGCAAACAAAAAGCCACCAGAAGAAACTGCAACAAGCACTCACATTCTTGGAGATTTCTTCTGCCGCTTCCGTGGCCGCTTTCTGCAGTTCAGAGAGAACAGAGAAAGCGGATGTCCGCCAGCCTCCCCAACCCCCCCAGCCCGATCCTCCACCCCCTTGTTCCGTTTTGCTCTCAATTTTTAACTGAGGAGGAGGAGCAAGAGGAGCTCCAGCACCACCATCATCCGGCCCCTCCTCCATCTCCATCATCTCTCCTTCGCTGCTACGCTAACACAAAAAAATGCACGGCAAGAGGCAAAATCCGCCACTCACCCGCCAGAGCTTCCTTCACGTCTTCAACCCTCGAAGCTCAAAAAAAACAGAGCTCCTCCTCCGTATAAGTATAACCGTAGTAACGAAGGCCAACGACGCTATACAGTATATAAACAGTACGTAACAAGTATAATACCCTTTTGTATAAATACACCGTATTAACATGTGCCAACGAGCTGTACAGTACATCCAACAGTATGTAACAAGTATAGTACCAAATTGCGTACAAGTATATCATAGTAACATGGGACATTGTGCTGTATGCTATCTCCTAACAATACGTAACAGTATAGTTCCCATTTTTGCGTATAAGTATACCGTACTAGGAAATGCCAATGCGGAACTGTAAAGTATACCCTAAAAATACGTAACAAGTATAGTACTTATATTTTCATATAAGTACTTATACTTATACTTATACCCTAAAAATACGTAACAAGTATAGTACATATATACATAGTACTATATGGGGGTGCTTCCCAACTTCCCTTTTTCTTTATTTCTTTCTTTTTGCAACTAATCAAATTTGATTTGCCATCACAAGAAAATACCAAAAAATACTAAAACTTTGGAAACTTCACAAAATTTAAGTTTCTTTTGGCCCAAGTATGAAGAGGAAAATTCTTGCATTTTGACCTTGAATTTAACCTTTAAATTTTTTAATATATAATGTCAAAATGTCAAATTTTTCCTTCATTTTTAATCAAATAAATAAATATGCATACCCTTTTTTTTTTTACCCCATAACTAGGTATATGATAGGAAGGTACCAAACCTTACCCATCTATCCAAAAATTAATCTTTGTATAATTAAACCCTAACTTGATGGAAAAGTTTGAATGTTAATAAACATTTATCCAATGGGAAAATTAATTGAAAAAAAATATATATATACCTTTACCCATGCATATATCAAAAACAATATACCCACACAACATTAATTGCTTTTGACTTGTTAACAGCATGATGTTTTTTTATTGTTTATTTGTTTATTGAAACCTATTAAAAATTAATGAGGTAATCAAATGTGTTATATTTCAAGTTTCAATTTAAATGTTTTTATAAATTTTAACCTTTTATTAGCATTTGATTAAAATTGTTTCAAATGAGAAGAAGGAGTTGCAATCACATGATCACCTAGTCTTATATATTAAAACAACAATGGTGTCTGTTTGTGTGGGCAGTGCCTGGAAGATTATTTTGAAAAAGTTGATTTTGTAAAGTTATAGAAGACTTCAAACTAAATATTTTGGTTAAAAAGTAATGAAAATTGGTTGAGGAATGGAAGATCCCCAATGTTGAAAGTGCAAGTCTACTAATTATGGGCAACCTTCAAATTTTCATAGTTTGAAAAATTTGATTGAACTACCATGTTTCATTAATAGTAGAATTTTATGGTAGATAGAAGGCACAACAATATGAGCTTGGTGAAAATAAAACTCTTCCATTGAGACTTGGTACAAAGAAAAAATGAATGGTGAAAAAATGTACATCCAATGAACATTTACACTCAATCGAAGAAGGTAACCTTTTATAACAATTTTTGGGCAATTTTGATTGTTCCACTACAAATAACACAAGCAAATGATCAAACTTGGGACATAATTCTTAAACCTTCATCTTACATTGCTCAAATTAAAATAAAAAAACTTTAATGGATCTTGAAATATATGAACAAGGCATCAAAAGGGTAAAAAAGAAGGAATAACATGTCTCCTACAAAATAGACATGTCAAATTTTGGTTAGGAATCTAGGAGTAATAGGGGGATATTACAATGTTTAAAGGTTAATTACAACAAAAATAAATGTTATTATTTTTTTAAAAATAAATGTTCAAATTTCAAATTTTTATTACATGTGAATTTGAAATTCATTATTACTTTCAAGGAAAATGTAAGCAAGTAATGGGTTACTTGTCAATTGCAAAGGCCATAAAGTTTATCAAGCGCATGCTTACATTATGCATCCCATTTGGATCAAATATTTATAAATGTTTGAAGGGTTGAGATTGAAATCTTGGAAACCTCAGTACAAAATTTTGGAAAACAAATATGTTTAAAGAATAATTTGATTTGGCAAGTGTCATAGTTATTTTACTATTATGGTAGTAATTAAATGATTTTCAATAAATGTTAACTTTTTTCAATTTATTGGCTACTCATAATGGAAAAAATCTCAATAAATTTGTTTGACATTACTACTAATTGCCTTCCCTAAAGCTTGGTGGTGTGGTGTGCCTAAATAATGAAAAATTACTTAGCATTTTTTTTCCTTGCTTCAATTGTAGGAATGTTTTTAATCATTTTTTTTATTACCAAAGTGAAAAACCAAAAATATATATTTATTTGTTAACAAAATGCCATAATGGTAGAAATATTACAATAATTCATCATGTTTTGTTTTAAATGGAATTATCGAACTTTCTTTTTAGGCCAAAATATTTAGGTGTCTTTGGCATTTTTACAAAGCACGATCAAACATTATTTGAATAAAATTATGAATATTTAAGTTTTACCAAAAGTCATTTATAGTGCACCTTGCACTTTATAAAAAGAAGTCAAAGTTTTACATCAATTCTGCAAACTTCAAATATCCAAATATCTTATGGCACATTAATGTATCTTTAATTACATTAATGTATATCTTGAATGTCAAAAGTTTCCATGTGGTGCTTAGATGCACAAAGGTTTTGTCATAGTTGCACAATTACATTCAACATATGATAATTCCAACTTAAAATGAAAACTTGTGGTCATTCAATTTATTCTAGTTATGAAAAAAAGGTCATTTGATATTATATTCCCTTCTTGTGGTGTGTAATTGAAGGTAATGACATGTGGACTTGTACACTAAAATACGTAGATTTGACATCATGCATTAACTTTGATGTCTTCAAGAATATTCACTCATGCATCCATTACCTCCTCATTTCAATTCTGATTGGATCAAATTACATACACTATGAGTAAAAGCACAATAAGGTGAGTTTAAAGTGACATTTTGTAGCTTGATTTGAAAGTCCTTTGTATTTTAAACCTAAGGAATCGGTTCAACTTTCAAATTAGTTCAAATGATGTTATAATTAACAACCATTTTCATATTCAAGTTCATACCACCATGTAGTTTATAATTTCTAACTTTAATTTAACACATTAATTAAATGTTGATTTTGAAAGCATTAAGCTTAATACCATAAAGGACTTTGCCAATCATGTATGCATGTTTATTTTATGGAACATTTTTTGTTGGTATTTGGATTGATGTTTTTCAAGAGCAATATTTAGTCAAGGTGTTCTTAAAAGTTTAAATTATGGTGGAATGAACTCGAATATGTAATTGTACAAACACATTGTGAGATGAAAGTTCATATTTCAAAAATTAAAATGGATTTTGTGAAGTGTTATAATCCATATTTAATTCTAGGTGCACCATTCATTATTTTGTTGTATTTTTTTCATTATTGAAAAACTTAATGTGTTAGCTTCACGTAAATGATTTTTTGGTTTATATATAATAAACATTTAAAGTTATATAAAATTATTATTTTAAACTTTAAAATGAGACAATGCGTTTTATGCAATGTAATTTGTAAATACCTTGTATGTCATGAACATGAAAACCATCATAAGGTCAAGGAATTCAAAAGTGCATAAGAATTACTATGACCAGCCTAAACTTGAATCCAATCACAAAACAAGGCCATGAAATAAACGCAAAGAAAATTAACAAAACTTTAATCATAATACATAATGATTGATAATATAAAACGAGATGAATTAGGTTAAAATAAAATATTGTACCCATGGTAAATGTTGAAATATTGCCATTAAATATCCATACAAAAGTAATGGTGACATAAACTTTCCTTAAAATGCTACTAACTTGCTTAGTTCACTACAACTTTTTTATTTGAAAGTTTTTTTTAAAAAAATATAATGTAACCATTATGCCAAGCATCCCCCAAAAAAATTCAACTTAATTAACAATGTTTGTTAAGAACCATTAAAGCGCTAGCTAATAGATAAGACTATGACAACATTTTTCCCAAAAGAAGGTTTTTTGGGTGAAATTTGGTGACTCATCTTATGAAAAAAAAAGAATTAGTGTACCAAAAAAAGATTGTTTGAAAGCCTTATATTAGCTTCCTTAATTTATTTTTCAACTTCTTTAAGCTCATTTTGAAAACCATTTCAACAAATTCCCTTGGGTTCAACTTCTTTGGTTCATTTTATTGGAATAGATGAAAACCTTTAACACCTTTATCTCTATTATCCATTGTAACTTCCAAAGGCTTATTTTGAATATTCTCTTTATAATTCATTGGTTGACATATGTGAAGGAGACAATGTTTTTTATAAGTAAAAGGTGATTCAAATTCTAGTATTGTATGAATTGGATTTGGGAGATCCAATATGACCATGTGAAATATTTGTTATATGTTGCCAACTATTACCCATATATATGACACATGGTAGAGTCAAATGGTGTCTATGCATGGAAGTGATGTCCCTTCAACTTATATCAACATCTCCATTTCCTTAAACTCTTGTCATGTTTCCATTTGCTTAGAGGTGCATTAACATGCCATCTTATTCACTTCTTAATTTCATTAGGATGCCATTCATTTCTTCCACGACTCATTAACTTCAAAATCATCATAACATCCTTGAAATTCCCTTTGATTTGCTTTACTTCTAAAAACATAAACATTCAATTGCATTTCATAATCATTCAACTTTCTAAAAATTGCAAAAAACTTGTTTCAATTATTTATAGACAATGAACTATGTCAATGATAACTTTGTTGTTATAGTCAATTTTTTAAAGACTTACCTTCCTCAATTTCTCTTATTTCTAAACAAGGAAATTATGTGTGAAGTTTGCCATGCACGTTACTAGGTTAGGCAACCCAACAATATTGTGGTTAATGAACAAAATAAAAATGTGCACACAAATTAGGAATTTAAACACCACATTCACATACACAAACATGGAAATAGGTTGTAACATCCACTTGTTAACATATGATGGAATGGTTTTGAAAACATGTTGTTCACAACTATGATAAATATCATGGTGATCCATTTCCATGTACCAAATACTACCATTGTAATACCATACACCACTAGACTATTTTCTTCTATTGTGATTTTTTTTCTTCCATTTTTTTTCATTTTGTTAATTGCATTGTGAATATTTTACTATTTTGCATATTTTACCCTAAAGAAATCAAATGTTTGACTAATGTTAATCGATTCCATTTTGTTGAATCCTATGGTAATTGATATATGTAATTTAAGTTTTTGAGTAACCATATTTCGAAGTCATCAAGAATATACATAATTTATTGTTGCAAACAAAGTTTCAACTTATAATGGTTCAAGTGTTCATGTAATTTGTTATGTTTCATTCCTCATAATTAATTGGTCATAATTATGATTGAATTCCACATATTTTGCATTAAGATTCAACTTTCAAATTTTGATGATAATCAAATATACAATATTGATTTCTCTATTTTCATTATCCATTCCAAAACTAATGTCACAAGTAACAACTAATTGGCTATATATATATTTGAAATTTTACTACAAATGACATTAGGTAATTCCACATGTAATTTTCAACTTTTAGTAACATTTGATTTAAAAGTATTCAATGATAGAATGTTTGTAAAAATTATGATTTTTTTCCAACCAATATGTATTTTAAATTACTAATTTGTTTTTTTAAATGTCCCCTATTTCCTCATTCCAAAATAAAGTTTGTTCCAAACTTACACCATTAAAATTTAAAGCAATTTGTTATGTATAACTACCACTTTGAATTAAACCTTTCCATTTTTTTCGCTATTATTATTTAATTGAAGCTTATGTGTTGACATTTGGTTCATAATTTGACACCTAATTTGCCATGGAGATGTAAAGTAACTTTTTTAAATGCAAGCTTTTGAATATTTGCAACAAAAATGGCTACAAACCATTGTGAAACTTGTCATCCCATTCCTAAAAGGGAAGCACACCTAACGTGATGTCCCTTTTTTTCTTTAATTATATTGATAGTAGGTAGTCTCTTCATTCTATGAACCTAGGCTTATATGCACCCAATCCATTCAACTAAAATTACTCCATGTACCTTTTGTTGATAACATTTGACATAACAACCTCATCTTTTCTATTAAAAATAGCTTTTGAAAATTACTCACAATACTAATTAAATTGAAAGGTGCATTATTTTGTCCCTTTTTCAAAATTTGATTGTTAAAGAATGACAATTTTTTGTTTGGAAACACATTTTATATTGAAAATCTAATTATGATTTTTTTTTCAAAAGCAATTTCTCAAAATATCAATGAGAAAAATCATTGAAAAAATGGTGTTAACAAAATGGTAAATCAAATAGGTAAATTTTAAGCAAAAATTGTAAAGGTTTATATCACCTTTGAAAGCATGACCCAAACACTCTATTATTATTATAAAGATATGTAAGAAAGGGCATTTTAAAACCTTTTATATTGAATGCAAATAGTTTGAATTCTAGTCTAATTTTGAAACCATAAATGTAAATGTAATTCCTAACCAACTTATAATTATAGTTATTATTGATGTTTGACAATTATTTTTCAAACTAACAAACATATTACTTTTCCCTCTCCTTCCTTTTTTTCCTTTTATGTTCATATATGGTTCCTAATAATTCATCATTAATTTTGTCTAATTTCAAATTTGTGCCTTGTCATGTCCATGTAGAGTTATAAGGGAAACATGTTAAATAGGTTTGTTTGAAAGAGGTAGGTTATCATGTAAATGACATATTATTTATAGATAACATGGTCATGAAAAAGGTGCATGTTAACTTGCCTTTTCATGTAAGGGGATAAGGTTAGTTAACTAGGTTTGCAGAGAGATGGGTGTAAATGACACTTGAACAAATATATATCATTTAAAATTTATCTAAATGAAATATGGAAAGGTTTCAAATTTTCTAATGAATGATTTGAAAATGAATCCAAATTTTTATATTATTTACATACACACAATGTTTTACACTATTCTTATGCATCAGGATTGATGATTTTTTTGGAGCATATTTTTGCACTAGGTAGCAACCAAAAAAATTTAAAATTTCTGTTGCAATTTTTTTGGTTTTTATGAAAAATTTGCCTAAAATCAACATATATATATATATATATGTATATTTCGAAAAAATGTCACCACCTTTCAACTACACACAAAAATTGATCACCATTTTGTAGTTATTTGGAGAAAATAGTGGAATTTCAAAAACATTGTTACCAATAAATGGTCTATCTACATCAAGTTGTTCAATGCTTATTTTTACCTTAGAAAATTGAAAGAAAAAAAAATCATGAGGTTGAAATGTTGTGAAATTTTACTATCCATAATGCCTTTTCAAGATTAGTGGAACTAAATTATTTCTAAACATTCCAATTTTTATATAAATTATTTGCTTGAAATGCCAAATTTTTAAGAAATTACAAAGGAAAAAAATATACAAAAAATGTGGAAACCCATTAACTTTTTACTTTAAAGCAGTCATCCATTGGAAAACAAATATCCAATAATTGACAACATTTTTTACCTTATAATTTGATGGAACATTATATCCCCCCAATTTTGCCCCCCAAAAAAAGTTGTTAAAGGGCTCATTATGTTAAAGATTCAAAGTTCTGAAAACTTGTCAAAGAAGCTTGTTATTTTTAGTGGAAAAATTTCGCAAATTATTTTTTTACAACAAATATGGATTTTAAAAAATAAAATAATTATTTGGCACTTTAATGTTGTTGAATCTAAAAAGGTATTAAGGTATCAAGATGCATAATTTGATTTCGGACCAACTCATCAATGAACATCAATAATGTTTAAATTTTACCTTTTTCATATGCATGTTAAATATAATTTAATTTTCCCCCAACATTTGCAACATGGTGGTCAAGGAGGAGTAAACCAATTGTTCACAAAATGTGTTTCAATGGAAAAAGATTTCAAATGTAAACATGGAACATAATTAAAAAACAAGAACAAAAAATGAGCAAGACATAGTTTAAACATAACTTGATTATGATATAATATGAAAACATGAAAAGAACAAAGTTATGGTATAAGATCATATTTAAACCAGTATTAAACATATTGAAGGTAATGAGAAGTGCCGCATCTATTTATACATGTGTGTGACCTAGTTTAACAAAAATGCAAGTTTTTTTATGAAATTATTTTGAATTATGTCAATTCAAAATATTTAAAGAACCTTTTGGAGTGCCTTTTTAATTACGTTATAGATAAACAATGAATGAACTGCATCCATGTGAATGAAAAAAGACATTCATGGATGAATTTCATTCATGATGTTGGCAATGGTGTTGATGATGATGTTAATGAATTATTATGGGGTGTCATGTGTGACAACAACATATTCAATGTCAGCTTTAAAATCACACATTTTCAAACATGCACCATTAATGGGTACACCAAAGTTTAAATATATGGTTGTGTAATGTATGGTTTTGGGGTGGTGCATGATCTAAGGGCATGACTCCTTAACAATTTCATTCGTTTTAATAAATTATCATCATCATCATCACCATTTGGTCCTAGCTTTGGAGAGCTTATATATATTTTATATATTTTTGTTTTTTTGAAATTGCAATTCAAACTTACATTTTCTTATTTAATACATGTAATAACCATGGTCCATATATTTTTTCCAATAAAATGTGATGTAAATTGCAATAATTTATCACCATAGTCTTAAAGAAAAGAATATGTGTATAATTTTTCTTTGAAGTTTTTTTTAAATGTCAAATATATGTTGTAACTTACCATGAAGTGTTTTGAATTGAAACAAATTTTATAGGGATTATTCATGACTTTTCAATGGTAATCAAATGATATAAGATCATGTTCCTTGATAACAAAAAGTGTTTCCTATATAGGTTGGAGATTGGATCCACCAAAATAGTTGCAATTTACAGTCGCAAAATGATGCCCCATATACACTATGTATATACTAGCCCCATAGGATGAGACAATATATATTAAATTTAGTCTTCATCTACCATCTAATGACGTCATCCTGATGTAATGTTTCATGTGAGTATTTGTCGTCTGCGACTTGTCTTAGGCGACTACTAGATAGTTAGTCATAAAACGTCTCTTTCAGCTAAAAAACAGTCGTAGACACTAGTTGCAAATCAAGTTTTTCCTTCTTGTGTATTTATAATGAAATATGTGAATGCAAACACTCAATTCCATCATTGTTTATATTGAACATGAACCCTAAATATTATGGCTTTTTATATTATATAAAACATTGTCATAATACAAAATCATTCCCAAATCAATGATTATAAAAAAGAAATAATTAATCCATTTTAAAATAACAAAAAATTGTGAGAAAATTGAGAACCATTCATATTTTCTTGAATGTCTTTGCAAGCCATTGATAACAAATAAGTTGTTTAAACATGTTATTGATAATTATCATAGTGCCCCTCTTGTCAATGTTTTGATTCTATAAAAGTGGCATTTTTTGGGCTAAACAAACACATCTTACATTGAAATTTTATTTTTTCCAAATTTTTTTTAAGAATTAAAAAAAAAAACTCACCATCCAAAAAATGCAATTGTGAAAATTCATAAAAATAAAGAGAATACATGAATCAAATTGTAAAACATACATATATTTGATTTTCACCAAAACTATCATTTACAATGGATATTAGTTTCTCAATGTTCTCCACCATTGGTTAAATGACCATTATTAATGTATGGAAGTTTCAAATTTGCATCATTTATTGCAAAAATAAGATATTAGCAAAATTGAAAAGAGAAAAAATGTTTGGTGTATGACATAAGATTATTTGTGAAAATGTCAGGACCATCATTTTCAAAGTTGTTTCCTTTTGTTCAATTACTAAACGATAGATAAAACACCTAAAACAAATTTTAAACTTCACAATGTGTTATTAAATCCTAGTTCCTTTTGCAATTTAAGATCACAAAATAACACCAACATAAGAGACAAATCATCACCAATCCCAAAAAAAAAGAACATTACATCAATCTTTGAACCAAGTTTGGATGAATTGTAAAATAGACCAAACATTTACAAAAATGAACTTGGGTAATTTGAATGAACTTAAAAATTAATGAACCACAATGGAATCAATCAAAGTTGAAATCAACTTAAACCCTAATATTGCCATGTATAAAATACCTAAAATTACAAGATGTATGGAGAAGATAATTAATAAGGCAAACTCCAAGCGTGATATTTTCAACTCGTATGTTCAAAAATATTTATACAATGACATTTGTTCAAAAGATATCGAATATGGTAGTTCGAAAATGAGCTTTTAACTAACTAACTCTCCATGTTATGTAGATGTGAAAATGTTTGGAAGAAGAAACATATGAATACACAAGTTGTGTCCTCAATTATGGATAAAAGGAAATTAGGGTTAGATGTGAAAATGTTTGGAAGAAGAAATATATGCATACACAAGTTGTGTCCTCAATTATGGATAGAAGGAAATTAGGGTTAGTTGGTAGGTGAAATAGAGAGAGAGTGAGAGAGAAACAAACAACAAGTTGGAATGGTGGGGTGCACAAAGATGGTGTCAAGAGTTGGCATGGGACATGAAAGAGGAATAATTAAAATTTGAAATGGTCATGAGCATGATGAGGGTGATGGTGTCAAATTGACCAACCCCAAGTCCTTCATCCCTTAACCAAAGAAGGTGGGCCACATAAAGCATGGAAGCATGGGACCCTTAACAAGTGGGAAGCATGGGACCTATACATGCATTATAACACCCCTTTTTTCCATTCATCCAAATTGCCCAAGTTAATATGGACATGTAAAAATTACATCCCTACTACCTTTAGTTTAACCATGGCTCCCCACATTAGAGAGATTTGCATATGTGTAAGTACCCACTCATCCCAAGTCAAGTTCCTTTCCATCCTAAGTCACATTTCTATCCATCCAAAGGCACATTTCTTTCCATAGCAAAGGCAAAGTTTGTTTCCATCCTAAGGCACATTTCTTTCCATCCCAAGTCAAAGTTTGTTTCCATCCAAAGGCACATTTCTTTCCATAGCAAAGGCAAAGTTTGTTTCCATCCTAAGGCACATTTCTTTCCATCCCAAGTCAAAGTTTGTTTTCATCCAAAGGCATATTTCTTTCCATAGCAAGGCAAAGTTTGTTTCCATCCAAAGGCACATTTCTTTCCATAGCAAAGGCAAAGTTTGTTTCCATCCTAATGCACATTTCTTTCCATCCCAAGTCAAAGTTTGTTTCCATCCAAAGGCACATTTCTTTCCATCGCAAGTCAAGTTTGTTTCCATACTAAGGTACATTTCTTTCCATCTCAGGCAAGTTTTTTTCCATCCATCCCAGGGCTTATCTCCATCCAGAGTCCATAATCTCCATGCATTGCAAGGTCTTCCCCTCCTTCCCCCCCCACCCCCCCCCCCCCACCCCCACCACACCCAAAAAGCCAAAAAAAAACACAACAAAAAAAAACAAAAAAAAAAAAAAAAAAAACACAA
>Ga0116231_10007567_pt1 | contig 19761 bp, 8 predicted proteins | sample S1TSphgellanicum_2_FD_89695 | JGI IMG/M metagenome (GOLD analysis project Ga0116231, IMG submission 89695) | Host-associated microbial communities from peat moss isolated from Minnesota, USA - S1T2_Fd - Sphagnum magellanicum MG | ecosystem: Host-associated > Plants > Peat moss > Unclassified...
AGTGGGTGTTCCAAGTTTGAAGTAACCTTACGACCACTTGAAATGTGCCACAATGAAATGAAGTTATTAATTTAGGGTATTCTTTGACCCCTTAAGAATTAGGACTTTAATTTGCATTTTTTTTCCCTCTTCGAAGTGGAGACTTTGCTAACGGCTCTCTCATGGGATGTTGTTGCTCTGTTGAACCTGGTTCCGGTTTTCAAAGCTTTCAGAACCGGAGAACTATGGGTTGGGGGATTTCTTTTTTTTAAAATCAGAATCCAAAAAATTGAAATTAAACCATTAATTTTTAGAAAATTTTTAAATCATCTAAAACTGTCTGTGCCTTGCAGGCACAGGGTACCACTAGTAATACGTATCCAATGGATGGTGTGTTGATGGGTGCTGGTTCACTCTAGCCCATTGCTCCATACTCTCTCGCCATTTGCCACAAAGCAAGGGAAGGACTATTATCTTGATTGAAATGTGGTGCTTATTCTGGCTGAGCATTCGCTTTGCTTTTAACACTCTATACAATGGTTAAACCCTGGTTAAACACTGCTTGCTAATGTTGGGTTAAGGCATCAAGCAAGTCAGATAAGGCAAGCTAGGTGACATATCCGACATAATGGGCAGGGCAAGGCCAACTCGTGACATTAAGGTCTGGGGCTGAGCCTAGATCCTCACTCGAAGACTATATCAGATAATGTGATCAAGAAAATGACATAATCTGCCAACCCGAACCATAATGTCAATTAATTGGGCCATGAACGACCAATTCTGCCTGGTAAGCATTCATTGGCACATGCTAGTTTGAGAGGGTGCATCATCCCCATATGGGATCTGATACATAATTAACCAGTTTTTAAAAGTTTCAACCCATCCGGTATATCTATCCAGATAAAAGATGTAACTGCTCTAAACGGTTATCTACAGAGCAGTCATGGAAGAGTGATCAATCAATCCACCTGTTTGCTTAATTGGGCATTAATTATGTTTAAAAACGTGATAAAGACCTACAAGTAGTTGTTTTCTGATTTATTGATTTAATTATTGACCAGCATCATTGGGTATTCAAAAAACCTATCAGATGTGATATCTTGTAACAAGTGGCTCATTAAAGTTATCTGTAAAGTCAGGCGATTAAGGGGGCGAGAACAGCCAGTTTCGGCATAATAGGGCATCAAATGCGTAAGCGGGAATGAAATTTTACAAAAACAAAATAACTGGGACCCAAACTAGTTTTTCCACCAATATTGGTGGTAAACGGAGTTTCGTCCCCTCTTTCCTTTTTCCTGAGCGCCTCCAGCGCTGCTACATATCTTTTCACTGCTCCTACCTGGAGGACTACTATAATTACTCTCCAACCTTGTGCATTAAATGCCGAGTTTCAAGCATTTCGTACTGAGAATTTAATAAAATTTCCTTACTTTGCGGATACCACTGACTCTGAAAGAGGGGATAGGTGGGTGAACTCTGCGAGAGAGGGCGACTTTCTGGATAACTTTGTTGCACGATGGCTCTTGCCTTTTCACGATAGCAGTTTCAAATGTCAAAACAGGGTTGTGTGGTTATTTTATTGAATTTAATAAAGAACTGCCAGTTTTTTAATTTAAAAATCTTTTACCAACAGAGAATCTCACTTCCAGCTTTAAGTTAAATCAGAATCAAAGAACAATTGGTTTCTATTATTTTGAAACCTCAAAGAATGGATGATTTTCATGAATTAATTAACCGGTAAAGAACCAGTGGGGTTTATAATGTTATTTAAAATATTTGAGAATTGTGATTATATATCAGAATCAGTTCTTTGATTTCTTTTGAGAATCATGGATATGAATCTTGGAACTACCTTGATAGCCAGGACGGGTCTACTCCCGTGTGTTGGGTGGTTCTTTATTTTTTATGAAAACCCTTTGGTTCCCATTTTGCTTCTAGTTCCACACACAAATGGAATCTGATTTTGAGAATCTGATTTTTCAAAAAAAAAATAGTCTCCAGTTCTCGTTAGACCACTAACTTAGACGAGATCCAATGGTAATAGAATCAGAAACTCAATTTTAGGTCAAAATATTGTTTTAAATTAGATTCCTGTTTTGGGTCCAATTCTTTAAAAAATCAAATCCAGTTTCAATTCTTTAAAAAGAATAAAATGGTTCCAATTCCAAATTTGAAAACTGGACCTGGCTTAGTTCTTCCTAGTTGGAAATGGAACTGCTGGTTCTAACCAGTGTTGGCCGGGTTTGGGTCTGGGTCTGGGTCCGGGTCCAAGAACTGGACCTGGTGGGGCTAGATGGAGCAAGACTTGCCATAAAACTGGACCCGTCGGGTTTAAATTGAGCCAGACCTGCCATGGAACCGGACCCTTCAGGTCTAGATGGAACAAGACATGTCTCAGATTTGGACCCATAGGGTCTTAAGAATGTTTGGCCGGGTCCGGGTCATAGGGGCCAGGGTCCTAGTTTAGACAGGAATTAGGGTGAATCCAGTGAACCACTGGAAGATTGCTAGGACCGTGAAAATGGCCACAGCTTTCGGAGCCCAGGACAAGGCCTGGAACCAGTCTGATAAACACAGTCATATCGTATTTAGTGATTGGGTAGGATAGTTTGATTGGTCCAAGTGGGAAAGTTTCATCTTTGATCAATTTCATTGAAGTTGAGGATCTGTTGCTAGAAGGCAATGAAAAACTCATCTTTGATCGTGGGTTTCTTTTGAAGAAGAAAATTAATGATTTGGCGTTTGCATTTGAGCTCCAATTGCATAGATGAATAAATGTTGCTAGTTTCAAGCCTTTTTTTTTCATCTTATGTGCTTCATGCATTTAGAATTTCGGTAGTTTTTGTCCTTGGGTTGGTGAAAAAAAAATTTGCTAAGTGACATTTGAGAAATGTGGTAGTTGTAGTGAAATATAGTTGGAGTTTAAGGTTCAGCAACTTTACAAATGGCTATATTGAAACATAACCCAAATATCATTATTTATGTACTCTAAAACAAGCTCTCACTTTTGGATGTGGAAGCAATTGATGAACATGCTTCATTTTATTGGGGAACTATTTACACTAAAATTGGTTTTGGGGTTCAGGGCATTATAAAAGTTATGTCTGTTGGACCTGGAACCAGCAGTCTAAAACTTTGGACCCAGACCCGAAATTGACAAGTTTTTAATTTTGAAAATATGCCCTAGACTCAGAAGCAAAGGGTCTTGCATATTGGAAAACAAATTAGACCTTCCAGATCCACCAAAAACCAAGAACTGACCAACACACTGGTTATAACACACCAAGTACTAGCCCAACATTGGTCTATTCCTATTTTTTGATAACCACCCGACACTGGTTCAAACAAAATCATGAAGATGATGATGGGATTGTATAACATGATCAGGGAATTTGAATGCAAAATGCATTAGGTTAGAAAAACATTACAGCGTACAATTAAGTCTTGATAGAATTGTATAACATGGTTAGGTAATTTGAATTTAATGTGAATTTGATTCAATAAGCAGCTTAAATAATAGAGCTAAGTCTATTTTGTATACTTATCATCCACAAATTGGTTCCCAGTTGAAGTTAAAATTGTATCCCAAATCTTATACAAAGTCTCATCCGTCTAGGTACAACCAACAAACAGGTAATGATGCATTTTGGGGCTGCAGTGGAACCAACACCCATCAGTGCACCATGAAGGATGGATGGTGAATGGTCAGGAAACAGTCTTCTGTTGGGTTCCAGTTGTCTAGCTAACCATGGTGGTTAGCTCAGTGCCTTTTTTTACTACCTACCTACTGACAATCCACAAGTGGGTTGTTAGTAGGTAGGTAGTAAAAGCAGCCCTTACCAAGTAGTTACCTATTTTCCTACCTATTTACCTATATATGAGACCTATTTCTTACAAAGTTGGCTACCAAGGTGAAATCAAATATTAACTGAGTAATAATGGGCATCCATCCAGTGGATGGTGCTTTGGTGGGTGCTGGTTCACTGTGGCCGCATTTTGATATCACTCAACTGAAATATGTGGCAAATAGCTTTTAGCCTGGATGAAATCTTTTAATTGTCACCTCTCAACATCCAGGATGTTCCCCCTCATTCTCGCTTCTGACTTATTAATCAATGTTGCGAGTTGATTAATTAATGTTATGGTCTTTGGTAGCAAAATTAAGGCTATACCATCTAAATAGGTATAATTTAGGACATGTGTTCTTTGATTTCTCCTTTCATTTTATCCTTGACATAATAATGTACGGTAAAGTTTAACAAATTTACGTAATCTTAGTATTCGTTAATTCAATTTTCCTTTTCCATTTTACAACATGAACTTGCTTATTTTGATTGTTCCAATTTGCACATAAATTGTCCATTTGTTTTGCTTTCCTTTCTTTGGGTTGTCACCATTGTTTTGTAGTTATTTCTTTTTCAAAGAAAGTGTCAATAGCTAAGAGTCAAGTATATGGACCATTAACCAATTGGATTAAAAAACTCAAATGATTAATTTAAATCAAAAGCACAATTCATAGAATAATCAAGAAACTATCTTCAACTTAAGAATGCTATTTCATGAGCATGTGAGTGTGAGCTTGAAAAAATATTCCATGTATATTGTGTCCACATTAAAGCAATATTGTATGACAAATTCTTTCAACATGGATAAAATATTATTTTGTCACATCATCAATCTTTCCATGTGGTAGTGTTCATATGGCGGTGTCCACATTGCCACTATCACAATAGCCCAAGGGAAAGCCATTGATTCAACTTTTGTTCCAACAATCATTTTTCATTGCATAATTGCAATGGCCTACAAATTTACTATTAATAAGTGTTAAGTTAGATAATTTCTAATTAATTTTTAGTTACAAGTAGGTTTCATTTTGAAAATTGTAGATATGTCATCTTATTGTGACTTATGGTTTGACTAACAACTTTCATAGCTCTTGTGTTTGGTCAATGTGGAGTTGTTAAGTTGTAGGATGTTTTTCATCCTAGTTTGATGATAAATCTAATGGGAAGAAGTTATTCTTATAAACTTTGTTAGAACACCCCCTTATGAAATATGTCCTTAGACATTTTAGATTTTTGAAAGATCTTGGAATTTTTATGACAAATTTCTTTTGTAACTGTTTTGAACACATGAATTTTTTAATTGTTATGCCCAAAGGGGGAAAGGGATGGTATAAATTAAGAGTATGTAATTATTAACCATCACATCTTGTGTTGTTTTTGTTAATGTATGCATTTTCCAAAGTGCCAAGATGAATTTAGAATGAGTCAGGAGTAAACATAAATATGCATACATGCATTTGAAGACACCTCATTTTCAAACAAGTCCATGCAACTATACTTGCAAATACCATGTCCATCAACAAAAAATTGGCATGTGGCAGCTTTAAAGCCATGCACCACATGACATGTGTTGCATATCCATGATTAAAAAATTTCATATTTTTGATGCAAGAAAATGCACCACATGTTGCATGTTGAGGGGAAACATTGCAATCATAGTTGCAATTATTTAATTGTAATTGCATATGACTATAGATCAAGTGGTCATAGGATTGCCATGTGTACATCCTAAATTCATCAAAGAACATCATATTAAGGTTAGGATTTCAAATGATTGTTAACCACAATGTGTCATGTGGCGCCTAGGTTAGGTTTAAGCTACCTAGGTTAAAGTTTGAATAACTAGGCCTAGACCTAGGTTAGGTAGCTTAGGGTTAGCCTAGTGCCATTCAGGGTTGAGTTTGAATATTTTAGTGCACCTAGCCAACCTACTTATATAGTTTACAAATTTGAAAGAGAAGACAAAAAATATGGGATAAATTTTTAATTGCAACATAATTGCAATGTCACAACCTAATCACAACTATTATTTATTAGGTATCTACGAGGTGTTTATACTTCTATCTTAGGTACATACCTAGTAGGAACTAAGTACCTAGTACTAGTAGGTTAGGTATTTAATAGGTACCTCGTTCCTAATAGGTAGGTACTTGGGTAGTGTAAGTATCGAATGCAATTATATTGTGACTATCTTAGTTGCATGTGCAACTAAACATATATATGGTGTTATCAAAAATACAAAGACACCATGAAAATTAGCCTAGACGAAGGATGGAGTAGATCATAGTCATAATCTAGTTGCAAAGAACACCAAAATTAATCCAAACTTGAAAAGTAGTTGCATAAAAAACTTTTCATAATTGCAAACAAAATTTAGTTGCACATAGTTGCATGAGAGGTGGTTGCAAACAACATGATTTCTTCTAAGGGTGTATGATTACAATTATATTAATTATTACATTGAAGGCTTAAACCCTATAATAAGAAACTTATTTTTTGGACTTATTACATGTTCACATATCACTTGTAAGTTGTTTCCATAGGAATTGACTTACATTTGTATTAGTGTCGCAAATTATGTTCAAAGGTTCATGATCCTTTTCACTAAATTTTTTTAGTTCATTTGGACAACTCATATGAACATTGAAGTTGTAAAAATCTTACATGATCATTTATTTTTAGGAACATATGAATTTTAATATTAATATTCAAATGTGTGTATGTAAATGGGTTTACATTGCTAGAATTGGTAGGATTAGAAGGGGTGTTTTGTACTATCATATGAAACAAATGAAGTAGGATTGAAATCAATGGAAGATACCCCTAACAACATTTCTTATTCTTTATTTCCTTTTTGTATATATTTGTGTGGGATCATATTCAAGGTGATTCCTCCCATAGGAACAATTCTCTTTGGCTTGTTATTTGTGTTCTTGGAAACTAGTTATTTCTAAGGACCCAATAGGACATATTACTTCTAGGTGGACACAATAGATCAATCTTACTAAGTAAGAAAAATGTGAAAATAGATATTATAAAATTTTAATTACCTACTATAGATTATAATATGATAAAATTTCATAAAACTCTAAGCTAATGTCCAAGAGAACTCCAATGTCAAAATAGTCTAGTAGCTAAGGGTTATTAGATTTTTAAATTAAAAAAAACAAACTACTACACCTAGATCTTTAAAAGGAAAGTCTTACAATAATTAATTAACATAGATAAAAACCTATTGGAACAAAAAACACTATGTTCCAAGATATTATGATGGAGTTTACTGTTCGTAAGTTGTTATTCTAATCCTTAACAAATAACTCTAACCATGTAACGATTCCAATAATGAATGCTTTTAGTGCCTTTTTAGTAGGCTTAAACACTACTTGATAAAGCAACTACATATAGATATTTCCTTAGGTGGCACACACTTTAGTAATAAAAGTAAAACACAATGAATCACCATTTTTTGCACATGTTTTGTCATAATCACATCTTATAAGGCTATTGGAACATTATAGTACCTTATTACCACTATTACAATCTTTATTCAAGTCTAATCTATTCTATCACACACACAATTTTATTTAGAAATTTGAACATGCATCATATATTCAATTCCCTTTCTCTTCCACACACAAAACAACCCTTTAAATAATCAAAGAGGAACTTACCTACCTCCTACAAAAGTGGCAACAACAAACTAATCACCTAGATCTCTTCCAAAATCAACCACTTGATCCCACTAAATAGTGGTTTAATTCAAGCCACCTTATTTCACCTAACTCCTTTTAGAACATAATTTAAATGGTGGAAACAAGTCAACCTCCACCTAAAATAGTGGAAGTAATGGCTTTTCAACCACTCCTTCGTACTATTGGTAACTTTGGATTATTGGATTGTTGTAATGAACAATAAAATCCAACCCTAACTTTTGATTTGGTGATCCTAACAATTTTACTTTTCTATTTCCATATAATGACAATAGTCACTTGAACTACATGAAGCCATTATGTTATAAAACATAATACTCATTAATAGGAGTTTTAAAAATTTTGTTTTGAAGAATTCTTCTCTAGGTGTGTAAATTGTAAACTATAAACCTTTAAATTGTAAACCTAGAATAGTTATAATACAATTGTGGTTTTTTTTTCCTCCTTACCTTCACAAACATGGTAGTTATCAAAATCTTGGCAATTACATTTTTGTCCTAGAGAAAGTAGGCTCAAGAACCAAATTTGCAACCTTCACAACATAGAGAAGGTATGATAGAATTGATTTCAAACATCATACAACTAACAACACCCCTATTGGACACATAAAATCACAATTTTTTTGTAATAACATGCTCTAAAATTGACAGAGGATCACAAATAACAAAGATAATTCTATAATACTTCTCCACACAACCATAGGAATGCACATGTTGCTAAAAATGTGTGATCCTCCTTCAATTTAAGTGTATTCTTAAAATGTGCTAATCAACCAAATAATATCACTCCAAAGCTTTAGATGCTAAGAATATTCTCAAAATGGCCCCTTAATTGAAACATGCTTCACATTATTTACCAACATAGTTGGGCATTCAACTTGGGAACATTGTTGATGTTGGGAATATTTGGCAAATGACCACCTAGTTGAAAATGCTTTCAATTATATACCAATGTAATAGATGGTTCAATTTAATTAATAATTTTTCCATAATTTTTTCTAATTAAAAAAATCCTAGTTACAACATAGTTGCAAATGATGTGAAGTTGAAAACTTTTTGGTTTAAAATGAGGGTTTTCTACTAGTGGGTGCTTAAGCTAGGTCAAATGGCATTTAGTTTAGGCCTAGACTTATAAGGTGTTTAAGCTAGGTCAAATGGCATTTAGTTTAAGCCTAGACTTATAAGGTGTTTAAGCTAGGTCAAATGGCATTTAGTTTAAGCCTAGACTTATAAGGTGTTTAAGCTAGATCAAATGGCATTTAGTTTAGGCCTAGACTTATAAGGTGTTTAAGCTAAGTGAAAGGCACCTAGGTTAGGCCTATGACTAAACCATGTGGCACTTAAGCCTAAACCTAGCTCAAGCCATGTGTCATTTAAAGTTAGGCCTACACCTACACCATGTGGCACTTAGGTTAGGCTTAGACCTAGGCCATGTGACTAGGTTAGATTACCTATAATGTGGGTCCAACCATGATAAAGTATGCCAAAAAAATAGTTTAAAAAATAATAATTTAAAAAACAATTGATTTTCAACATTAATATTAAAAAAGATATGAAAAGACTATTTAAATTGCAATTTGAAATCATAGAGCACTTCATTGAGTTTATTGTAAGTTGCACATAAAATTTGAGGAATTTTTATAGAAGAAAAATGGTTGAAAAATATATTTTAAATTGGTTGGTTGTTGAAATTTTTCCAAAATAACTTTGATAGATTATTATTAGAATATGAAAAGTTGAAACTATATCCATACACACTAGGCCTTCATCAACTTGAAACTATAATAATTTTAATTGATGTTTTTTTTCCATCTACTTATAATTCAATTTTGCAAAACTATGACATGTACTTTTTGTACTTACATTTCAAAAAATGTATTTAAATGCATATTAAAACATGTGTATATTCAATATTATGCAATGAAGTCAAAGAACTTATAATTGTTGATCATTGACCTAAATAATATTCATGGATTCAATACATTAAAATATACTTTATGGATATTTTCCAAAAGAATAGTGTGTCTTTGGCTAGCATACTTTACCATGCTTTTGCTTGTGTCCTAGATTAAACTATCTAGGAGGTAGCCTAGGTATATTGTAAGCTAGTATATTAAGTAACCTAATATAAACCTATGAATAACTATGTAATAGATAGCTAACCTAAATGTATAGGTAGTTTAAAAAGGTCTATAGTAGTTTGCTTAGATGCAAATTTAAAAATGTGCACAACATTTCATCCATCCAACTTAAATTTTTTCATCCCTCTCGAAAACATGATTACTAAAATAATCAAACAAATGACTTGTGATGTAACCACATCATTCAACAATTCCATGATGGCATATATGCAATTATAGATTAATCAAGAAGTTTGTTGATGCCAAGAATATTTTAGAGTTGACCCTTTAGTCAAGGTTGGTTTCAATTGTTTACTAAATCAATAGATTGATTGATTTACTTCGAAATCACATGGTAAAAAATATGAAGTTGTAACATAGTTGAAATGACATGCAATTGAAAATTTTTTGGTTAAAAAGGGGCATTTTTTCCTAATGATTAGGACATTTTAAACAAATGTAAGGAATGAACATAAAGTATGGTGGTGATGCTTAGTACAAAGTCAAAACAACCAACATTACTAACAATTTTAGATTGGGTTTTAGAACCATTAGATGTTTGGGCCATTTCCATTGCTGATTTATGACACATGTGACAAGTCTATGTGATTGGTGCTTGCACTGAAGTCACATGGAGTGGTAACTCAATTCAACTTCCAATTGTAAAAAAAATTGTCTTAGGTCTTCTAGTTTGCACAATTGGTTATAAATTTTGTGGTTCGTCGCTCATTTGTGTGTAGACTTGCAAATGTTGGAATTATTATGTCATTCACAAATTGGACACCCTTTCAAGAGCAACCATTCACCTTGGCATACATGACCATCCCATTGCAAATGGCAAATGCAAAGAGGTTGTGGAAAAGATCAAGTCTTTGGTTGAGGTGTAGGTGTTTCACACACCTAATGTAACACCTTTTGCAATTGCATTGGTTGTGTGTAAAACATTTTTGTTTGATCACTTGTTCAATGAAGATGGTGATATAGGCTTATGGAGCTCTTGAAGGGTAACAAACTATATCAAGTGATGGACAAATTCACACCCTTTTGCTAATTAAACATTTGAGACATGATTGCATTTTTCAAGCATCATCATGGGAATAGAAGTTACATCGACAACATTTTACATTAAAGTCCATGAGTCCTTATGATTATATTCAAAACGCTTGTTTTCATGGGCAAGTGTTTGGACAAAAGGTTTTTCCTTTCAAGATGTTAATCAATGGCCAAGATAATGAACTAGATTTAGTGGTGTGAATGCAACTTGACCATGATCTCCAATGCTTGCATCATGTTTGATCATTGAATTGTGTTCAAGGTTGGACAACTAAGGCCTATCATGTCTATGACCCAGTTTATTACAAAGTCATCACCATTGCAATATGTGACATTTAATCATAGTATACATAAGCACAATGCAAAATGTGGAGGAAGTTCAATGACATTGTTTTAAAACATGATGTTACTAAACCCAATTGCAAGGGGTTCAAAATAGATGGTGTGTAGGCAAAATGGAATGTCATGCAAATTGTTCATGAGTTTGCAGATTTGGATGTGAAAATGATTGACAAGGATTGAACTTGTTTGTTAACGGGTAGAAATCTCTAAACTAAATAGTTCCATAGGCTTCCTAGTGACTACTAGTTACTACAGGTAGGTTTACCATCCCTTACCCAAGGGGTGAAGCTAGTGGGATTAGGTAGTTCGGGTTAGTGAGTGGTTGGGGGTAATTCAACCAATCATCTAGGAAATTTCTAGGAAAGGATTAGGACAAGGGCGTTATTTTCTAGGGGTCAATGAGGGCCTTGTGTGTGGTATGGGGGGAAGGGGAATAAAGGAAGGGGGAAGAAAAAAGATTTTTCATTAAAGACCTTTGGGAGATAAAAAAATCTGACTTGGAGTGTGGATGAAAAGAATCGAGGAAGAAATATGTACTTTGTGTGTAATTTTAATGGAAGATGGTTGAAGGACTCGAGTTTTTTATATTGCTTTGATGTTCTATTAAATGTGGAAGGTAGTCGTATTTTAATGATAAAAGTGGGATGTTTCCTTTAGTTAGTATCTCTACATTTCTTCTAGGACATAAAGTAAGAGGGTTGACTCCTAGATAGTCCTTGGAGCCCTAAGCTAATGGTTGCCATAGGAGGGTAGTAGCAAGTCCATGGTGGTGGAAATCAAAGGTATGACAATGGGTTGCAAATGAAAAGGGCACAAAGGAGGAAAGTTGAGGGCTACATGTGGTAAGCAGAGCCACTAAAGAACCTATAAACATGGAGAAAGGAGGGACAATAGAGTTAGAATGGTTTGTAGCCCCTTGAGAAGTATCTAGGGGATGTTGAAGGTACTAGAAACCCATTAATAATAATTGTTCTCAGGTTCTCCTCTCTCATCTTGCCTTCCTTCCATTCTACCTTTTATTCCTTGGATTAGAAAATTGATATAAAGGTAGGTTTGGTTTTAAATGCAAGACCCTTACCTTCCCCATTTCCACTTGTATGACCTTTTACTTACTATTTGAATAGGTGTAGTAAAGTAAAAAAATGAGGGTATTTCTTTACGTGAAGTAATAAGGTGTCAACCTTGTCCCTTGGTCAAACCCCTTGAAGGAGGGGCAATGATTGGGGGTCACAATTTCACCCTTTAACATTGTTTAAACTCAATCACTTGATAAATACATTAAGCATTGATTACACTCAAGTTACAAAAGAGTCACAAGGCCTTATGTTATGAATATAAAAACACAACATATGGTTTAGACATTGATTTTCAATATGTTGTTATTCAATCTTGGTGGTACTTTTGTGAAGTTATTACCAAAATTGCAATTCAAAAGTTCAACAACTAGTTAAACTTTTGCACTTTTGTGTTAAACAATGGGGATGATTCATGTTACATGGAAGACTTTTTCCTAATGTTTTTTCAATTTATTGTGCACAATTTCCATATCATGCAAGTTATATTCTTATTTTGTCTCTTTAAAATTGATTCATAAATTTATCTTGGAGGAGCCGGTAGACATGTTGATTTCTAACCTTTCAAAGATAGTTTACAACATTTGGTTCCAATAGTTTGGGGAAAGGGGTCCTTGCATGTATGTTACAACCTTCAATGACTATGTGCGAATTTTCAAACATAGTGTGTTGTACTATGAGCACTAGAAGGGTGGTTAATCTAGTTGAGGTCCGAATAGGAATGAATTGCATTTGCATAAAATTAACTAGTTTAATGACCCTCTACAAATGATTGTTGCGGTCAAAACATATGTCTTGAACTCTTTTTATATGTCAAGGATATTACATTTGGAAGGTGGGGAGTTTTGTGGATCCACCAAACAAAAGGTAGATATGCCCTTAAAATCAATATGGGATTCACACGTGCTTGACCATGTTAAGTTTTCTCATTTGGAAATGGAAATAATTGGAATTCACTTCAACGCCATAGTGGGGTGTGATCACAATCAAACAAGCCAAAAACCATGTTGAATGATTAAAAAACTATCAATTTTGTCAAACATATTTATGTAATGCCATTTTAATGTCATGTTGATCAAGGATATTTATATCTAATGATTTGTATGAATGTTGAAGATTTTTTTAAAAATCATTTAATTTGATAAATTAATTTTTGGTTTTAGTAAAAGACTTTTGAACTTTAACACCAAAAAATTAGTTTTATAAAACACTAGGTTAAGGATTATTTTAATAAAAAATTTGATGGGAATTTTTTTTAAATGACGATAACCTACCATCAACATTTTAAAATAAAATACTCATAATTAAAAATTTGCAATATTTGAAATTCTTAGAAATTCAAAATATAATTTCAAAATGTCCAAATTTCAAGAATCATTTGTTAGATGTAAATGGGTCATATTGTGTATATGAACAAATTTATGGTTTATAATACAAATGACTAAAACTTATAGTAGATATCATATTTTAGCATGATTTGAAATTATGATCATTTTTCAAAACAAAATGTAAAATCTAACAAAATATGTACAATTTTAGACAATTCATATTTATTCCAAAAAAAAACACAAATAATGTAATTTATTGGGGGATTTTTACATATTTTTAAAAACATGTTGCAAAAATTTTTTTCAAAAAATTCTTTTTATAAAAATGTTAAAATGTCCACAAAAAAGGCCCATTTGTGGGAGTCTTTTGTCACCGTTGGCTCATTTGATTATGATTGCACCTAGCAAATGTGCATGTTGGTTAATTGAATGGTAATGTGAAAGGGCATCTTTAATTTTCACACACAATGGTAAAGAAATGTTTTAAAAAGATTATGGTGAAGGTGTTAATTGAAGTATTGAATAATGCCCTTCCCAAGTCAAACATTCAATGTTTTACTTACACAAAGACACCAAACATTATTGCAAAGCCAAAATCATATAAAAAATAATAAATTATGGCATTTTTGTTCCATTTTATTTTGGGTTGTCATGGTTCCAAAGGTGCAATGTTAATGGTAGAAAATTGTCTTATGTTGGTTAAACACTATAGATGTTACAAGATGGTAATATAATCATTAAATGGTAGTTACCATCAAATGGCAAAACATTCTTAGGATAATTTTAAAGTGAAAGTGTTTTCTGACGATAATATTGTCATTATAGTGACCTACCTTCATGGGATAGAATAATCAAAAGTTAATTCTAAGAGGAATTCTAATAAAAATAATATTAATTACTAAAAATAATATCCTAGTCTAGTTCACTTAAAAGGGCATCCTAATAACTATTTAATTACTAGTGGTAAATATCCTACTTACCATCTTTTATTTACTAAGGGATGAAGTCATATAAATTAATTAGTCCAAATGGATAAGGGATGGATGGATTTCCCTTAATTAAGATGTGTGGAAGGGATTAGGATAAGGAGATCTAAGAGGATAAGGAAATTTAGGAGGATAAAGATTCGACCTGTGTGTGGTGAACATCCTTTTTAAGTTCCTTATTTATTTCTTGGGAGGAGTGAAGGATTGCATTAGCAAGATGCTTGTGTATAACATTTTTTTGTGAAAAAGAAGAAGAAGAACATGGGAGAAAATTGTATTTGTCCTTATGTAATGGAAAATGGTTGAAGTTGTATGGATTCTAACGTTCCTTGTTGGTTTGTGTTTTACTTAGAATGTGATAAAGGAAGGGAAAATGGTTCATATCAAATTTATATAGAGCTTTGTTACTCTTATGTATTAGTTCTTCTTTTGTTTTATAAAGTTAAATATTATCTACTCTCTACTCTAGTTTTGGAATAGAAAGTACATTCTACCACAAGATGGTAGTTACCACTAGAAGGCAAAAACAAAAAGGTAGACATGAAATTTGAGATGTGCATTTTTTATATTTTCTTTATTTGGCAACCTTTTTCCTTGATGGTAATTAGGTCGCCAATTTCCATAGTTTAATTGTGCACCTTACAAGGCTCACAAGTTCTAGTTTTGTCATGATGATTTGAATAGTTGTGTTAGAAGCATTAGGAGAAAGTATGCAATGGATAGGCTAATTGTGCCTTCAACAGTGCTTATGCAAGAAAGGATTGATCTCACTGGAAATAAGGTAACAACATTGGAAGAAGCTAATTTTTTCTTTTGCAAACAACCAACATGCCTTCATAAAAAAATAAATTAGCGACTAGATATATGCCCCATCAATCAACCATTGGAATGTTTTAGAAATCTTTTTAGTGATGGGAGATTTTCCCCTATCGATATTTTATCGCATGTAGGTGTTTGGCCATGAATTCATAGTAATAAGAATATCCAATGTCCTACAATATTCAAGCTTCAACTCAACAACAAAATAAATGGGAAGTTGGTTTAATTTTTGAAGCAAGTATTATCTTGCCACCTTTGTTCCTCCTCTAGGATATGGACAAATTTATTGCATCACTTTTCATCCACTTGGCAACCATAAACAATATGAAATGATAATTGGAAATTTCTTGGCTCACACTTGGATTTTATCATGATGATAATAACTTCCTTTGGCGGGTGAGGGAATAGGTACATTGTAAGCACCTACATCACATGTCATGTTTTGTGGGCAAATGGAAATTTTCATTCATTATTTAACATGGAGTTGGAATGAAGTTCATAAATTAACAAATTGTGCCATGGCTACCTAGTAAGATTAATTTGTAGGTAGGGGATGTAAATGTGCATCTATGGCCTTTGTTTGTGCATATGAGACTTGAAAGCGAATACATCCAAAACTAATGTAGAACTTGAAACATAGTCCATGTGAAGATGAAGAATTTATTATATATATTTACATTTGTCACTTATTTTCAAATTCTTTCATTTGGCTATGCACTTGAATTTGTTTGGTCAATTACTTAAGTGAATGTGTAATTCAAGAGAGTACATCAAATTTAAAGTAGTAGCACTAGTAATATGAAATGTAAGATGTTTTGTTCGATGTAGAATTTGAAATATAATTTCCAAATATGGAAGATTTGTTTTGTATGTGTAGATGGAGAGTACTAGTAAGCATTGAATTCTACAATTCCTAAACTGCACTTCCTATCATACAATCTACACATCAATTCTACATCTAAAATACTACATAAAGAAATACAAATATGATACATTTCTATTTACAACATTAATCCTAATATTCACGTACACAATTATGATAAAAATGCAATAGAATTCTTATTATTTTTCATTATTTCAAACAAAATGAAAATACATTAATTCAAAAGAAAAATTCAAAACAAAATCCAAATTAGTTTTTCATGTTTAAGGTCCTTTTTTTTCCTTTTTATATTTGAAATTTGATATGTAAAAATGACCCTTCACCTTTTCGATATTCATTTTGAACATCCTCATGGGAGAAGATTAATTCAAATCTTCTTTCCAAAACATAATTCAAACTTCTCTTTAGTTTTAATTATTCTAGAATGCCAATGCAAGTCCTAATTAGTGCTGCCACACAAGCACACCAAATATACACATTCCTTCTTTTCATTTTGTTTTTTAATTTGTTTATTTAATAATTGAAATGAATGCGTACGTAGTGCAAGAGAGTACATCTAAAGTTGAACTTCAAGCATAACTTTTTAAGTTTATGTGCATAAGTTTCCAAAATCAAGGTTCACAAACCTATGCCACCCACATTTTTAAAAAATCATCCATAATTTTCATTCATTATCAAATTTCATCCATAAGCATTTTCATCCATGACCATGTGGCAAAATATTCGTCCACATCAACATATATTTTGTCCACATGGGTAGAATAATATGAAAAGTATTATATCAAGATCACTCACTCATGCGCATTTCTTCACAAAATTGTGTTGTTGCTGTTTGTTCACAACATTGCATTGTTGCTTTAAACTATCCATTTTTTCATGGGGGGCAAAAGGTCACAACTCGCTTACTTCAACTACCTTTCAAAAGGAAGGTGCCAAAGTCAATATAATCTAAGACTTCCGACAAAACAAGATAATGGTTTAACCAAAATCAAGAGGCCAAACATGAAACAACTAATGTTTGAAACTATTTAAGGTGGTGACAACATGTTACAAATGAAACCAATTTGTTGGTTTGTTTTTATGTTCAATGATTAACGATTAGATGAATTTGTAATCATTTAATTAATGGATATGGATTTCTTTTCTTCTTCTTATTGCATTTTTCCTCCATTTTTTGCATAGTTATATTTGTGAAAATAAATGATACTTATCATGTGAAGATTGATATACAATAAAAAAGTTTATTGTTTATTGTTTATTGATATATCTTTCACAAAATATTATTGAACATGATCATGGAACAATACTAGAATCATGTCGTTTGCAACCATTCCCTATGTGACTATGTGCAATTAAATGTTGCATATGATTATAAATTGTTACCTATGCAATTACTTTTCAAATTTAAATGGATTTTGGTCATCCTTTCAGCTAGGTTGTGATTATGACCTATTTCATCTTTCCAATAGGTTGATTTTTCATGATGTTTTTGTACTTTATACAAGATCATATATACATTTAACTACACATGTAGCTAAGATAGTCACATTATAGTTGCATAAGGTACGTATACTACTTAGTAGCTACACATATAGACTATTTAATGATACATACATATCTATACATATATATCTACCTATTTATTAAATACCTACCTACCTCCTTAGAAATTACTTACTTTTTACTAGCTATGTACCTATGTAATAAATACCTACCTCCCACATACCTACCTACCTAGGCTAAACCTATGGATAGGTGGCTTATGCTTAGCCTAGATGCCACATTGCCAAGCTTGAAATTAGGCTAAGTACCTTAGGCACCTAGCTAGGTTAGGTGGCCTAGCCTAGGTGCTCTGTGGCCTATGATAAATGATCTAACCCTAAATTAAACCTTGATGATTATAGGGTAATATTAAGTTTCCACATGGCACAATCTTAGGCCACCACGTGGAATATCTAATTACTTCAATTGAATGGCTGAAGAAAAAAGGAAATATTTGTTTAGCAAAATATTTTGAAAAATCCAAATGATGTCACATTCTTAGGCTACATGTGTGAACAAGCTATTGGTGTGCATTGTAGTCGCATGAATTATCCTTGGATACATGCATAAAATCGTTATACTCATATTTTACAAAAAAATATTTCATCTATCATTTGTGATTAGTGTTATTAACAACTTGTCATTTGTTGTTATGCTGATCTTTAGTTTCAAGTGTTACTTGTGACTAAAATTTAATTGCAAGCGACAATTACAAATGATGTTTTTAAAACTAGTGGATGCTTTTATTGTATAAACATTAAAATTTCAAAGTTGTTGTGAAATCAAATGTATTCATTCACATTTAATTATAAATCATGATTTTTAATTTTTTGTTATATGCATGTCAACATATTTCTTGATCATGTTAAACACTTTGTTAACATGTGGTTAACTACCTATATCTTTTTTACATTAAAACAATGGTACCATCTACACATTTCTCCAATATATCATGGGATAATAACATGCATTGCATTTGTTTTGGAAAAGGTGGATCTAAATTGACTTTTCAACACCTTAACATTGAAAAGGGGTACATTTAGAAAATGTACTTCCATCAAATTAAAGATTATGTAGGCATGTCTAAAACAATAATGTTTTTGCTTCAAAAATTATTTGTTTAATTTCTATTTGCAAATTTACCAAATTTACCAAGATAGTACATGAAAATACATTAGTAAACATATCACCCAAATAATAACACCTTCATTTGATTTCTTTCCAATTTTGAAACTTTTTTCAACATTTTGAAAAATGTTAGATAAGTTTTTAAGACAAATGTGACAATTAACAAAATACATTGAATCCTAAAAAAGCTAATAAAAAAGTTAACACCTAACTTTGAAATGCCTATTGGAGCCTAATTCTTATAATGGGCCGTATTTTATTTTTTATGTGTCGCATTTCTTACTTCTCATTTGCATTTCAACTAAACATATGCATAATAAGGAACTAACTTGTTGAACCAAAGAATAAAGGTAGGGAAGGAAGGAACTTTTGTAGGTTGTGATACCCCAACACAATTTTATTTTCTGCATTGGTAGTTAATGGCATGTATTACATATTTGTGCTCTACAGTATTGCACATTACTAGTGATAATCAAACTTTTTTTCTTTAGGTTTTCACATGGTTTTCAATAATTCATCATTATTTATGTCAATGCCAAATTTCATTTGAATTAATGTAAATATCATGGACATGAAAAGACAAATGTTAATTTGCCTTTTCATATCCATGTTGGTGGGTAGGGAAAGGAATCAGCGATAGTTATAAAAATGGATGTAGTTAGGCTTGGAAATGAGGTAATTGTATTTGAAATTGTCTTTGGAAATGTCTAAAGATGACCATATGATAGGAATTGTGATTATACTTGTTGAAGGAGGACCATATGATAGATTCTAAAAAATCACCCATAAACTAGATCCTCAAAAATATTTGTGAGTGGAATTAAAAATTAAGCCAAGTAGGGGGGGGGGGGGGGGGGGCGGGGAGGTTTTAAAAAATTTTTTAAAAAACACGAGGAATAAAAAATATTTATTTTGTTTGTAAAAAATAAATTTATTAGGAGAGTATTTTATATA
>Ga0116231_10007571_pt1 | contig 19754 bp, 9 predicted proteins | sample S1TSphgellanicum_2_FD_89695 | JGI IMG/M metagenome (GOLD analysis project Ga0116231, IMG submission 89695) | Host-associated microbial communities from peat moss isolated from Minnesota, USA - S1T2_Fd - Sphagnum magellanicum MG | ecosystem: Host-associated > Plants > Peat moss > Unclassified...
AATATTAGGTGAGGGAATTTTTTTCCCCACCCTATTATTACTTCATTTTTTAATATGCACATATTTCAATTTCCTTATATATAATGTTTGCATCCAATTTCAATACCCTTAATTATATTAATTTCAATTTGTAGCTTTCTAGTACGCTTGGAGTTGGAAAGGAAATCAGAATCGTCATTTCAAAAGTGGATCACTTGCACAATGAACTTGGACATGTAAAAATAGTTGCTTCAATGCTTTTCAACAATTCATTTTGTTATAAGTAGGATTATGAACTATTATGGCCAATGTAGTTTCCATTGTAGCTTATACATATGAGATTTTGGTATTAAACAATAGTAATTACTAATACAACCTACAATCTGAAATATAAGTATTGGCCAATGAAAGTTCCTTCCTTAGGTAGTTCTTGATACATAAATGGAACAATAGAATTAGAACAATCTTGAAATTTAACTCAACAACAATTCTTATGGTTGTATAATATAACATGTTTAACACTTCACATGATCATGGGTCCAAATTCTTTAAGGTGTACCAAAAATGTGTCACAACATTACCCTTTTTATACTCCTTTACTAGTCTTGTTTCATTATACAAGTGGACACAAGTTCGATGGTTTTAAATATTTAATGGTTAAAAATATCGATTTGTAAAATATTTGACACATTTTGACTATTTGATGGTGATGAGGATCAAAATATAGAACTCCAATAAGGACTACCCTTTTCATTTTGAGTGGTCCCATATACCCACATATATCCTTTCACCTTTGTGATTTCGTTTATTTTTCTTCATTATAAGTTCATTTAGTGCATACTAATAGGTTGGAATTATAAAACATCCAAGTTAGGGATTGATTCAATTTAATTTTCAATAAATTCAACAAGAAAAATCAGCTTGAATTTGAAAATTTTAGGAATCAACAAAAGAGGCACGACTTTAAATTTCTAGGTTGAATGGGACATTGAAGTAGATTAGAGCTTTTTGAACTAAATGAACCAAAGAGCACATGTTGATAGTCACACAATGCACAATATGAATCAAATTAAAAACCACACACATTGTACATGACATACGTTTGCACACAAAGTTGAAAGGAGAAAAAAAAAAGGGGGGGGGGGAAACACAATGTGCACAATTCATATAAACTCTAGGTTTTTTTATTGAAAGGAATGCACAAAAATAGATATAAATCTTAAAATGCTTTGAACACCATTTATGAAATTGTGATGGGTGTGAGCAAGATAAATTGAACCTTTGGAATAATTTTTAAGGACTAAATGCAAGTAGATGTAAGGCATCACCAAACCCATCATAAAATTGTCCAACATTTAATGTTTCTAGTTAAATGATCTAAGTTAAGATACTTGAGTCTTTTTTAATGTGCATCACTTTTCAAATTCAACATTATTTTAATAAGTTTCTACCATTTTAAAAAATTGTTATTTGCAATGTGGACTTTTATTTCAAGTTGGTGTCAAATATGTTCTAACAAAAATAATTTTAAAAATCTCATGATGTTTTTGAATAAATGGTGTGATTCTAAAAATATCCCCAACATTAAAAGCCCATGGCTAAAATATATATAAATTAAAAACTAGTGATAAGGATACAAACATAATAAAATGATGCACTTAAGGTGTAACCAATGGTTGATTTTACATGTTTTAAATTAATACATCAATTTAATGTTGATTTTTTTTTTTGTACTTATAAAAATGTTATTAATATATTATAGGACCATTTAATTTTTTTGAAATGAATATAATGAATATGGAATGAACAAAAATACCCTTTTGTGATACCACTAGGAATGTCAAAGCTTCATTTTACTAGACCCATGGAACTTTAGAAAAATATATGAAACACTTAAATACAAACTTTCATTAGATTTTTTGTGAATACGTTTATTAAGGTGTATAGATTTGAAACTTTAATGATAGCAAGAATATTTTATATTTTACTAATCCTAATCATTGCAATTAGAAAAGTCAAAAAAATGTTTTCTTTCTTTGAACTTTTTGGTTAGGAACACAAGTTTGAAACATATTTGTCTCTTGGGAAATAATTTTCTAAAGCATCTTTGAGGGTATTCAATTTGATTAGTTGTTATGTGATTAATTGAATAGGTATAATTTAATTTTGATTTTTCAATCTTCATGAATGTGGTTCCTAAAAAGGCCATGACAATTAGGAATATAAATTTGCTGCAATTCATTTGTTATTCCAATAAAAACTTAAAGCCATATACAAGTGTGAGCAATTGAAAAACAGGAGAAAAAAATTATAGTTTTGAATTTTTTTTATAAAATGGCAAAACAAAGTTGTTTGACCAATTTTGATTCTTTACTCATTCCTTGAGGTGCTTCCTAATGGTACCACCCAAGGATACTTTTGCTTAAATATATAAAAACAATGTTAAAGCATTAGTTAAAAGACTTTTACAACACTTCTTTAAATACTTTAAAAAAACATGAAGATATTTGAAAATGACATATTTAAAATAAATTAAATATCAACCTTAATGTAATAATATAATGAAATTAAAAATTATTAAAAAAATTTTAAAAATTTTTTTAAAAAATTCCCAAAAAAATTTATACTAAAAGCGGATGACAAAGGATACGAATGTGGGTCATTTTATTTTGTTTGTACCCAGAATACATTACGTGAATGACAACACACTGTAAATGTAGGAATCTTGATTGGCAACACCTTGAGAATACATTACGTGAATGACAACATACTGTAAATGTAGGAATCTTGATTGGCAACACCTTGACGTGAAGTGAAGGAAAACAAGAGAGATGAAAAGGTCTTGTGAAATCTCAGGAACTTTGGCGATTGCACTGTGAAAAGATAGGTCGTGTTGCTGCTTTGAATTGTGCAATGCCAAAACATTTGCAAATTTTTTTTTAAATTCCAAGCTTGCATGTGCACAATTAAATCTGAGGTTGCATTTTGACAATTTTTGGAACAAAAAAAAACACAACACTAGGGATCTTACAAGGAGAGGGAACTAATAAGGAGAGTATAGCAAACCCCAATTTTTTGTGTGTCAGCACCTACCCTTGAAACACACCAAATTTGCGAAGGTAGTTTATGTGTGGGTTAAAGCCTGAGGCCATGGGCTCTACTAGAATTTGAGCTCCACCTTGTTGCAAACAAATTTTTGATGATGACTATTTTATTTTCATATGATTTTCAATAATTCATCATTATTTAGTCAATGTCAAATTTGATTTAAATTAATATACCATTCAAGACATAAAAAGACACATGTTAATTTTATTTTTTATATCCATGTTGATAGATAGGGGAAAAGAGTGAGATAATTATAAAATAGAGATAGTTATTATGAAAGGTGGGAAATAGTTATTAAGAAAGTTAATAAAAAAAGGAAGCAGTTATTTTTTTGAAAATGAAATAGTTAGACTTTGAAAAATGAAGCAGTTATTTTTGAAATTGTCTTCAGAATGGTCCATGGATGACTGTACAAAGGATTTCAAAAAATCCCCCCATATATTAGTGCTGATTACTCATCACTGGATAAGAGCCCATGTGAAGTAGAGCCAAGTGTGAGCAGGTGAATCCGATAAAGCATATGACCTTAGGTTAAATACCGAACATAATGACATGTTTTCTTTTTCTTTCTAAATTCGGAGTGGGGAAGGGGAAATAAATACATTGGCTAACATGCCCTCTAATTGCAATAAAAAGATTGGAACTTAACACTTGACATATGCGCAAGTTTCATATAGCCATAAAAGTAGGACATAAGTGGGTACAATATGTATAGGAAGGGTAGTAGCCCTTCCATGTTTTGAGGTGCCTAGACATGAGGATAGTAACCTTGAGTGCTGGGCACTGAAAAATATGGTAGTGCCAAGAGGGCTACCATTATCCTTACATAAGGCATTGGCACTTTATTTTTGCCTTTTACCTTTTTTTTCTTTTCAATTTCTTTTGTGTAAGTCTATGTATGTCCTCCCCACCACTTCTCAATAGTTTTCTCTCATTTTCCTGAAGCTTCAGGTGACAAAAGCTCTACTCTTTTTCTTCCAAGAGGTTGCAAAACATGTAATGATGAAGTTAAAGGGTTAAAGAAGAATTTGAAATACAAGGAATTGCTGGAAAGAAAAAAAGGCAAAAAAAACCAAAAAAAAGAAAAAAAAAGGCTCAAAAGGATGGTTGAAAGAGTGAAAGAAATCTACTTGACAAATGGTTGTCACATAACAAAAGGGAAAAGAGAAAGAGAAAGCAAGTGCTTTAAGGAAGCTCGAAAACAACTTTGAGTGTTTCAGAATGAGCTAATTATTCACATTATGTCTTTTGGTGCTGTAGGCATCACGTCTCAAGCTCTTGACAAAAATATTCTAAATGTCCTTTTTGAGATTTGATCAGAGTGAAAATTCAATCACAGGGCTCTTCATACTTGATTAAACTCGATGTTCCTCTCTTAATGCTTTGCATTTTCTTATTCACGATCTTGAACTACAACAATAATATTTCTTATCAACAAGTTGCTCATGATGCAAACCTGATCGATCGGAGTTCAATGCTAAGATACAATAAGTAGATCATGAAGTAGTTGAAATATGTCTCACGTAATATGTACTTACTGCATTCATTCATGATGTCCTTCAAACCCCAAAACGCTTATTAGCTGCTTCCTAATTTATGATCCATTCTTTGCACTTTGTATGCAGTTTTACATGTATCTCGGATCACTACTCTGTTGCAAGAACACACTCGGAGACAATATAAGCGTCGGACATGAATGCAAGATGCGCGGTCTGATCATGGTGGAGGTGAACTGCCGCCGCCGCCGCCACCACCTCCATTCACAGTACACACAATTGCTATGCAAATACCGTTTCCTCCGTTTCCACCGTTTCCGTTACCGCTACCGTTACCGTTACCATTGCCATTATCTCCAGGACGATTTCCGTTACCATTGCCATTGCCGTTACCATTTCCATTGCCATTACCATTGCCATTCCATGGACCATTGCCGTTACCGTTACCATTGCCGTTTCCATTTCCATTCCCTGGACCACCACCGCCTCCTCGTGGACCGCCTCCTCGTGGACCGCCTCCCCTCCACCCTCCTCCAGGGAAATTCCTACCGCCACCTCCCCAATACTTGCTCTCATGAGCTGCAGCAACAGCAGTTTTCTTGTCGTCGGAAGTTGGGATTACTTCCTGAAATAAAGAAGAACATGCAAGACAGTGAACTGCACTTCAGAATATGCGAAGGAGATTTGATTCTTTCACTTTTAAGTGGTCACAACAATCTAACAAATCAAGAGTAAGATGCGAGGACGAAGCAATTACCGCTCGTCATTCTACACTATTCGACAAATCCTCTAAATCTATTCAGCTCATGATGCATGTAACTTAGGCGCAGTTAAGACAAAATCGGAGTATCATGTATCTTTTTGCTCACACACACACACCCAAAGAGAAAGGATCACGACTCGAAATCCACAACTAGACATGACCAAATCTATGCTGATCAGCTGATGATAGTCACCGAACGACAATAAATTCAATACTTAGTTCCAAGAGAGTGAGTGCGTGCGTGCACACATACCGGCGCTGGATCTTTCTCAGCTGCAGCAGCTTTGCTAGGTTGTACATCCGGCTCTCCTCGCAGACGCCTTCCAATCAGCTCCTTTTCAAGATGCACAACCTGGACCTCGGCAGCACCAATAACGCCATTGTCCAAAACCTGTACATCAATATCATGACCTGTGTTCATCAAGGGCCGGCCGCAAGCCCCCGGCGAGACTAGCAAAGCCAATGTACAAAGCAGGACTAGAGCTGGTCCGAGAATGATGGGGCGCAGGAGCCTGCAGGAGGCTCTCGGCCCAGCAGCATCCGTGAGGAAGATATAACCCATATATGATCCCTACCAAGGTCTAATCTCTTCAACCTTCTTCACTAGTAGGCAATTGGCATGTTGGTTGGACGTTGCCACCTCTGCTGCTGCTGCTACTTGGAACAACTTCTACTATGCGAGGAGCACCAGCTGCTGGCAGTAAGCTATAAGTAGCGATCGTGCAACCGTCCCCACTGCGAGCGAGCTTTGTAAATGCCGTGGCTTTTTGCTGATTTTTTTCTTCTCAACTTGTCAGCCTGGATGAAACTAGGTTGTAGTAAGTAGTACTGCAGCAGCCACCGCTATTGACTTTCCGGCACCCTGCTCGAGCTGAGTGCCGATGGGAGTGGGGCCCTGGAGCTTTTTTCCTTCCTTCTCCGCGTGTGTCTGCAGGTAGCATTAATGTTTTACTGCCGTAGAACAGAAGCTGAACTCATGTAAAATGTTAGCCCCATAACTGCTGCTGTACATCATATTGGCTTTAAATGATAGCCAAGTTCTTGTACCCTAGTGCCAAGAAAAACTACAACGCTACAAAGAAAGACTAGGAATGCTTAACTAGTGTTTAGTGCAGTATAATGCGTCGGAAGTAATTAAGCCTGCCCGAGGTGGAGCCAAGGGTCGCTGACTTCCAGAACTACTGGGCCGTTCAGATGGCAATCGAAATCTAGTCATTATTTTTCGATGGTTAAGATTTTTAAAAATTTTAAAAAGAAATTTCGCTCTTAGGATGAGATTCACTCTGATGGTGTCACTGAGTGGAAAAATCGAAGGAATTTTTGCATTGTACCAGATAGGTGTCTGTCATATACCCGCCAGGTATCACGGGAAAAAACAAGGCAGGGCATTTGGCAGGTGTGGCCAATCTGTTTTTTGAAATATGCCCAGCAGGATTTTATCTGTGTAAGCATACCTCAAAATACACTAAGAAAAAATCTCAGAGGTTGTGTATGAAATTCTTATAAGTCTGTTCAGAATTTTTTTTATCACATTTAGTTCATCAAATTATGTTTGTGTCTACAGCAGTCGATATGCATAAGATTATGGTAAACAGACTTACCAGAATGTTACGCATTGTGAAATGTAGATTTGGTCGGGTATGGATTATATTCTGATTTGTGAAATGGTTCTGTTGAGCCCCACCAAGACAGATTATGTGACCCAGTGGCCAGAACCCACCAGTGCACCATCCATTGGAAAGCTGTTATGTTATGTCTCAATTGTCGACTAATTACGATTGAGTCACCAAGTTTCCACCTTGATAAGCTATGAATCCTTTATTTCCCCTTACAGTAGATGATCTACTTAACTACCTGCATAAGTGCCTAAGTGGGCAAGAATTGTAGGTAAATAGGTAGGGAACAAGTGTGGTTAAAATATGTAAGTGACCAAGACACTTGATGGCTACTAGGTAGGTAGATGTATGTGGATGGTTGTACCTAGCTAGCCACTGCGGTCGACTAGAATACCAACAAAAAAAGAGCTTCTTGTCCACACACCATCCATCATGCAGGGTGCGCATGATGTACGCTGGTTTTACCCTGGCCCACATTTGCAGTCCAAAAGAGATTTCTGCACCAATCCTTTGGATTTTAAGGTTGTACAAAAGTGAAATGAAATATAAATTATAAAATGTTGCATTTTAATTAATCTCCAGTTTCTCCACATGTTATTTCAAAATATTATACCACAACCAACTTGATGATTTATGTACCAATAGAAGGTGGTTATCTCGGTCTATATATTAGGAAATTCCTTCCTCCTGACCTCCCTATTAATGACAAGAGTTCGACCTGTCTAAGTCACGTCCTTTACTTCGTGCTCATGTACATTGGAGAGCTTGACTCTTTGTCAAGTGTGTCCCACAGTCCACCCAGGGCAATCAGACAGACACATGGATAGCCAGGGCTCTTAGAACTTCACTGCCCTTATGACACTTCAATTTACTTTTGTTTCTGGCTTGGACGGAGGCAAGCTGGGTGGCAGTAGGCCACATGGCCTTAATTGAATTAAGTCTAATAGCAAAAGGCTTTTAAATATTTTGTTACAGATTTTGGTACTAGCGTGTTTTGCCTTCTCCTTGATCAAGTAGGGCAGACATTGTACTGTGATATTACAACCTCACAACTCTTTATGGTGGGCCCCCCCCCCCCCCCCCCACATTTGGAAGCCACCAACTATATACCAAACCACTATATACTAAGGACATCTTCCCATTATGCTAGCAGTTTTGCATTATTTTTTTCCAGTTACATGTCCTTACAATCACCTCACAGCTCTACCAACCAAACATCAAGAACATGGAGGAGCTGTGAGTTACACTACGACTCACCACAAAAATGACACTTATTTTTTTCAAGGGAATGTGTTCTCATAGTTCCTAACATTGATTAATTACATATTTTCAATGCAGTTGAAGCTCTCCAATGCAAAACTCATGGTCATGCAACAAGAAACAAAGCCCTATATGTCACTGACTTTCCATGAGGCTGTTGTGATTATAGTTACACATAGTGTGCTATGATCACAACAACCTAATTGAAACAGACCCTAATAATGCACTTTTATGTGAGTTGACTAGTTATCAACCTATTGCCCAATTCATTAAGCAGTAAACCACTAGAACATTTAGAGTCTAGACTTTTATTTGTGCTACCAGATCAAAAAGTATTTACAAAAAGTATTCATAACTTAATTTGTCAATAATCGAGTTGAACCAACACCTTAAATTCATACCTTCAACTTCTTGAACAATTTCATAAAATGCACTAGATGTAAGCATTAGATGTTCTAAATTTGTTGAATGTACTATATGTGCTTGATGTAAGCACTAGATGTACTAGATGTGCTTGTTTAAAACATGCATTAAGAAAGTGTGCAAACAAGTTTCAATTTTAGTTTAAGTTTAAAGGTGTGTGTAAGTAAAAGGGATTCACTTTTAGTGTTACAATAGCAATTTGTATGATATGAGTGTAAATGTAATGTTTAATTTATATTTTACATGTCAAAATTTGTCAATAGAGACTTTACTAATTTGAGTGTGCATATGATGTAAATGGTTGATATGCATAATTTACAAAATTAAAAAAGCTATGAACTTTTCACATGAAACTCTTGAACTTTTACATACAACAAGTTTCATATATGGACATCAAAATGATCCAATGGTTGATATTGTGATTATCAAGGATTGAATTTTAATTAAACAATGTATCAATAAATGAAGTATTAAAGATTTTGGAGCATGTCAATTGTATATTGTTGTTAATGTTTTTCTTTTGTTAGTGTTAAAAACACATGTTTTTCAAGAGTCCATACCACTATGAAAAAATATCCATTTTATATTGGGTTTGTGCATCCATATTCAAAACATTTAGTTGGGGCTAAAGATGAATTGAAAGACATCGCTTGGAATTGATGAATTGTTGTTGCTTAATGACTTACTCCTCCCAAGGCTAAAAGAAATACAAAGGAAATGGACTTTTGGGTGATATTGCAAGGTGGGTCATTTTAGCTTCTCAACACCTTCCAACAAAATTCTAGTTTTAATCCCATGTGTAAAACATGTAGTCAGAGTTCCTAAGAACTAGACCATAACCAACCAAAATTAGACAATAGATTTCTAATAATGTCCAGCATGTATCAACTTTTGAACATACCAACTAATCTTCTTATTGGATCTTTTCAACAATATCATACTAACATGGTGTCATGGACTATATGAATTCATATAAGTTTTTAAAAAGGTTTCCAAAATATATGTTTGGAAGGTTGTAATTTTTTTTTAAATTATAGGAATATAGAATGGTCTAGAATGTTGAATTGATAGAAGGTTTTAAAACTTACCAATACAATAGAAAAATGTAAAAGGTTGAATTGGTGGAAGGTTTTAGAAACTTGGTGAAATCCTAAAAGGTCTTCAAGAATAGTATAAATAAGAGGTTTTGAAGGCATTTCAATCTCACAAACACAATTTGTGACCAAAAAATAATGCATTTTCATTTCAACACTAATTAATTTTGTATTGTGTTTTGTTCCATCAATAAAGCCTTATATTTCCCATTCATGACTTATAATTTAGTCATTACTTGTTTTCAAATTTACATCATCTTTCCATCAAAACTTCATGTTGTCTTTAAATCAAGGTCTTGTTATAGTATCTTTTTTTAGATTCCATACTAATTAAATGTTAGATATTGTTAAAAAAATTCGTATTAATTAAGTATGGGTATTGGAGTTTTTTTTAAAAAGTTCATCTTGGCCTAGTTTTGATAGGGCCCAAGGCTAATATTTTATTAACATGAACCAAGAAAATACATGATATGGAAATCATTATAAACTTGGTATGAAATTAGTACTATTTCAAATACCAGATGATAAACAAAACATAATACAAGGCTTACACTATATCATCAATTAATTGTACATTGACATGTATAATTGTGACCCCAAGGCTATGGCTTGAATTAAGCTGTTTTTAAACCATGGTGGTAAATTCACTATAAAATGACCAACAATTACCCTTTTGATTGATTTAAAACCAATGGTTTGGCCATTCAAGCTGATGTGGCAAAACATGACTTAAAAAGAAATGATTAACAAGCCTACTCAAAAAAAATTCAATTATTATGACCTCAAAAATGTACATATTATTGTGTAAAGGTATACATAAATTATTTTCAAGAAAATGTCATTCTTACATCATTAAATTCATTTCAAACTTATTCTTCAATGTTCCCATAGTATATTTGAAACACTATTGTATGCTTGAATACCCAACATTTTAACATTTGGGTGGAATCATAGTTAAAGGACTATTTGGACCATCACAATTGCAATTTTTTTGAATTGTCAATCAATGTAAAGACATTATCAAATCTTCTAATATTTATGCTAAAATATATTTAAGTAGAAATCATATTTTTTAAAATGATTGAATTGTCAAAAAAACAAATTCATAATGGACTTTTGAAATGATGACATTATGTCTGTCACAGAAATAAAATGAAAATGTGGAATCAAAAAGTATGTTATAGTAACATCAACATAAAAATTGAAAGATAAACCACCAATAATTGAGGAATTTAATAATAAGATCCATTGAAACTTTTCCAATACAAGAAATATTGATTTATTTATTCTTAAATGTCATATTTTTGTGATATTTTATCATTTATAGTCGATTTCACATTGAAATATTCAAAATTTCACATGAATTTTTGAACCAATCACATATATAATGATATTTAAAAGGTGATATACCAAATTTTTTATCATAAACATATGAGATAATTTCCTATGATTTTGACTAGTAATGTGTGATTCCCCTTTTGACTAGTAGGAATTTTAACTAATGTAAAATATTTTCAAAATGTCAAAATTCAATCACATACCCATAATTTTACCCATTTATTCAATTTACAATTGGAAAATGTGTAAAATTAAAAAATGGTTACATGTGTTGTTGGTTTTTTATTGTGAATTTATCCATTCAAAAAGTCTTGAAGAATATTAAAGTGGGGTTGCATATTCAAGACAATGACTTGTAACATAAGTTATGATTATTTGAATGGATGAGAATGAAATGGCCAAAATCATTCTCAACCATCAAATCTTCCAAGGATTACAACTTTTGAAAACTTTTGAACCAAAGGTGAAATGAAAGAGTAATGAACTCTTAAGTGATGAAACTTGTAAATTGGGAGTCTTTAAATTCCCATTTAAAAGTTTTAGGAAAAACAACCATTTTGATCTAGCCTTTGTGTGATTTATTAGGAGGGAAAAAATGGTGTCTCTTCCAAGACTAGGCCATGGCCATGAGTTTTATGAATTTGTGCTACCATGTGGTTCATCCATAACACATTTTGGTTCCAAACTACATTAACCACCTTCTTTTTGCGGTTTGAACAATTTGACATACCTATAACTTTAATTTAAAAGGTTGTCTTGGTCTTATCTCAAAGCTTAACAACCCTCTTTATTGTTGGAAGTTAGGGAGTGTTTTTTGGGTTTGTATTCCATTACAAAATTGGAAAATGGTATGATTAGCACCACTTGATAAACCATGAGGTTTGTTTGTCATACTTATTTGACAATATAGGTGAAAGTTTATAGTGAATTAACAAGTTTTACCATGTGGTTGTAGAGTGGCATGATGACCCTGAACTGGTTAAACCTTTAATTAATGTTTGACTGAAATGGTCCCAATGGATGGCCCCCACAATTGTGCTTAAAAGTCATGCAAAATGTTGGAATTTTGATTTCATGGAGTTATAAAAGACTCCAAGTTGAATGTTTTAGTTTTTTTTTAAAAATTAGATGAAAAATGAAAATTTGTTATCGTTCAAAGTTTAAACTTTTTAGTTTTGAGCAATTGTAAGTTTTTTGAGACTTGGACCAAGATGTTGTGTTTCATTTATTGTAATTTTTTTGTGGTGGATAAAAGGCATGCATATGTATCATGTGAAAAAAATGTCCGAAAAAGAGGTGAAATGGATGAGTAATGGATGGTTGAAGGTGACCATCCAAAAAAAGTTTAACAAAAACATTGATTTCATCCTTTTTGGAATAGCCATGTATTTTGGATAGTTTGGGATTGTGATAAGGAATGGCACTCCATCATTTGATTCAAGTATTATTTTCAAAATGATGAAAACATAGGGTAGCAAAACTTTTCATTGACTTTCACTTTAGTGTTGCATAAAACTACCCACGTATTCATATCATGTTGGGCAGCTCACAAAAAATCCTATAAAGAATAAATAGACACAAAAGATTATCATTGCAAAAGTAGGCCCTATTCAATGATGTGACACTTAGAATCCATGTATGTCATGTTATAACCATTACTCCTTTTAAAGAATACTAGGGGATTGGAGGACCAAATCAGCTTTCCATGATGTTTTAATGGCTACATTAGAATTATTACATTTAAAAATTTAGTCTAAGAATCATTATTATTCTTAAAAGTTGTTATAAGCTCTAAAAACAACTTGTTTAAAGTGAGCTCCTTACACCTCACTCCTTACCTTCTTTGTCATTTTACTCTTCCCTTTGTTATGGTTGTCTTGCAACTCCCTTTATTGTGGTCTTGCATAACCAAATTTAAAGTTTATGGTGAACTCCATCATGTTCCTCTTCATTTACATTTTTGGCAAATGTAAGTGGTGGTATTGTGATTATCTTACATTCTTAGCATTGTTGCAAGCTTCATCAATACGTTGTTATAAGTGAGCTTCATACACCTTACTCCTTTTTTTCTTTTTTTTTTTCTTATGGTTGTTTTTCAATTCCTTTCATTTTGGTCTTACATACCAAGGTTTAAGACTTATATGGTGAGCTCTTCCAAGTTGTTCCTTTTCATATATATTTGCAAGTGTAGGTAATGATGTGGTCATTTTACAACTCCTAACATTGTTGCAAACATCATCAACACCTTGTTTCAAGTGAGCTTCTTACACATTATTCCCTACCAATTTTTTCATTTTGCATTATCTTTTCTTGTGTTTATTTTGCAACTATTTTCATTGTGGTTTTGCATAATAGGGTTTAACTTATGACGAACTCCTTCATATTGTTCCTTTTCATTTAATTTTGCAAATGTAGGTGGTGGTGATGTGGTCATCTTGTAACTTTTGCACATGTTTTCATTGTGGTCTTACTTTGTTGTGTAGAAAATCATAGTTGTCAATTATAAGTGAGAGGTGCAATACCTTTATTTTTTTGCAAACCATAACCTCCAAGGACAATTCAAAATGCAAACCTTCATTTTTTCACAAACCATAATATCCATGGACAATGCAAACTACAATATTATCATTTTTTTTACAAACCCTACTCTGTCATGGTAATGGAAGGTGTAATAAACCCCAATGCCCATTTGTTATAAGCCTTTTTTTTCGGTGGGAGAATGAACACATACCACAATATCTTTTAGAAATGTGTGTTCCATTTCCTTTTTATGTATTCCCTTTCCATGAAATATACAAAAGTTTTTTTTGGTTTACAAGTAGTTTACTTTATGATAATGGAAATGAAAGTTAGATTTCATGATTCATGTTTTGATTTCATGTATAGGGCTTTGGCAAGTGAACAAGGGTATTTAGACTTAAAAGATTTAGCCCCATCACCAAATGAAAAAGTTTTTGTAGTCTCCTTGCCTCTAGATGATCTTGCATTGAAGGGCACCCATAACTTCTTGTTCAAAAATATTCATATAAACGCCAAAACCTTTACCACTAAAGAAACTCAATTGTGCATAAACTTCATGTTGACTTTGTTAAAATAAATCAATTTTTAAGTTTACAATGTATGATGTGAAGAAATGTTAAATGTATGTGAATTTTATAATGTTTAATACTTACACTTCTAAAGTTATTCACTTACATGAATGTAAATGAAAAATATTCATTTACATGTGAAATGCATATATTTAATATACATTTACCCAATGTGTATATAAAAAACCGTATAAAGGACACATATAACATTATTCTAACTTGCAAACTCCCTATGAACTTTGGTTTTGCAAGGCAAATTTAACATGTTTGTGATGAAGATGGTATAAATTATAATGACTAAAGGAGCTCACTCAAGACGGTGAAGTACGAGTGTAGGTGTTGGTTCCATTGAAGAGAGTGTTATATGTCTATAATCTTTAGTGGCGAAATATCATTAAATTTCAACTTTGAAAGGTGGCCTTCTACCTCTATGCTTAAATAATAGGGCAAAAAAAAGGGAAAAATCACCAAAAGGCTACATACTAGAGTAAGTATTTTGCCTACAATTCCTTCTAAACCCTAATTCCTCTTGCCATCCATGGTGAGCCCACAACAATCCTAGCTGCTAGATGGCTCCATCAAGCCATCCAATATCACCATCTATTGCTAATCATTTTCCTCTTTCACCAAGACTACAATGCCCATTATCTTTTTCTCATCGCTTGTTGTCAAGTATGAAAAAGGTGGGATCACCATCACTAGTTATGACTCTTTGCTTGAGTTTGCCAAATTTTACAGTTATGAAGGTTTTAGTTAGGTTTTGGTTTCATGATGTGCAATGGGGCATGGGCCATGGCTTTTAAGATTTGATGATTTAGTTGACCATTCAAGAATCACCATTGTTCAAAAATCAAAGCACACTAATGAGTTTTGATTATAGTTTGTAACTTGCAACTAGCCAACTCGGGCAACAACTTGGATTAGACCACTCAATCAACTGTTCAAAGCATTGCATCAAACTTGGGAGGATTCAAGAATTGCAAACTATAATTTGTAAAGCGCTATTGTGCATTGAAAGGCTATGATGTGTCATTGCATCATGTAATTTGCAAATTGAGGTCATTATTGGTCAACAATTGTTAATTGATCATCGCCATAGCTCGATCAAACTATGAAAAGATGCAATTTCAATTCCCAAATCCCAACTTCTTCTAGCGTTACCTTAATTTTTTCTTTCCAAATTGCTATAATTTGTGATTTTGGATTTTGGAGTTTGTAATGTGCACATTGCGTGCTATGTAATGGGATGATCATTGGTGGTTTGTGTCATTATGCAATGTGCACTGGAGTTTGTTGGTTCACTAGTTTGTGTGTGCATTATGTTGTGTACTTTGATTCAATAGTAGTTATTGATGGACAAATCACAATTGTGGATTTTGGAATCAATTGCAATTTGCAATAGGTGAATTGCAAACTTGGCATTTTAAAGATTTTTGATGGAGGTATTCTATAAATCTCCAACATTTTTCAGTAGTTTTCAATTTTGAGCTTTTTTCATGGTTTTGTGTGATTGAAAGGTCCAGGGTTTTCATTGAACTTCAATCAAATAACTATTAACAAGGGGCCAAATTGAAAGTAGATCAGGGTATAAACAACTTAATGGCAAGCCAAAATGTGGGTAAATCAGTTGGTTGACAAACCAAATAGAGGGTAAATTGGTTAGTTAACAAGTTGAATAACATAAAATATACATATCGATTTGTAAACAAGTGCATGCCATAGTTTGGGCAACCAACTGATCATCATTGACAAGCCTAGTGATGAATAAAACTTAAAGTAGTTACTATAAATGATTAGTCATAGGACATAACTCTAGGATGCCTATAAATAATAAAGCAAAAAACTAAGAAGGGGACTATATATAGGAGGACTAATAAAAATATTATCCCCTTCTAGTGTGTGTGTCTAATGTGCATGACGATTGATGTGTTGAATGGAGAAAGTGATTGTATGTTTCTCAATGGAGCATCTAGATATACATTTATGTAGTCTAAGTAGTTGTATGACAAGTTGTTAATGAACTTATTATCAAATTGTGCCAAGTTATCATTGAATACGTGGTACTTAGATAAACCCCAAGGGCAAGAACCCATGTATTATGGTTTGTCTCAAGCTCTGTAAAAAACCATATTTTATAGTAACAAGTTTGATCAAGCTTATTATTTCACATCTTATTGATTTCAAGGTTTGATGTTCTTTGAATTTTCTATCTTTAGATTTTCAATTCTAGACTTGTCAATGAATATTTCCAAATTTTAAAGGTTTTGAAGGATTATTGGTTATAAACTATAGAGTGCACATCGCAAAGGTTTAAGGTTTAGTGGTTGCAATCTACAAACTATAATGTAGAACTTTAGGGTTTACTAATTGCAATCTACAAACTGCACTATGCATTATGTAGAACTTTAGAATTAATGGTTGTAATCTACAAAATGCATTGTGCATTAATGTAGAACTTTAAGGTTTAATGGTTGTAGACTACAAGTTATAGTGTACAACTTTAAGGTTTATTGGTTGTAGTCTACATATTATAGTGTAGAACTTTAGGGTTTACTAGTTGCTAACAACAAAGTTGGGGTTTATTGATTATTGATAATAAAGTTGGATATTGTTGCTATAAGTCTTACAAATTGTTTTATATTATTGTGTTTCTTTTTTAAACATGGCACCTTTACAACCTCCCCATAATTTCAAATTCCGTCTTTTCTTTTTTCAAATTAATGAATCAGATGTAACATCTTTTAACAACCAACCTTTAAACCTTATCCCTTTTGATCTTGAACCTTTTTTTAATGCTTAAATTTGGATTTATATTGAAGAGTCTAAAAGGAAATGGAGGGATTATAAGTTAAATAAAGTGTTTCAAAATGTTTGGAATGTTAAGCTGCTATGGGTTAAATCGGTGGTGGATGCACATGCAAGGTGGATTAAGTAAAATGCAAGGTCTATACTGAAATAAAGGGCAAGGAAAAGTTATCGGCCCCTAAATTGGACATCCTTGAGAAGTGTAGTGGGAGAAAGAAGGTCTTAATTACAATCCCATGAATTTGTAAAATGTGGTGGGTGCGAACAAGATAACACGAGCCACACCCGCTTGCTTAGGGGAGTGCTTTTGGGGGAATATTTTCACAAAAGTTTTCAAAAAAATCTTTAAAAATTTTGAAATTTTTTTAATACTATTATGTTAAGGTTATGTAAAAGCTTTCAAGAAATATTTCATTTTCAAAAGTTTTGAACCCCATTCACAAGTCATTTTTGTGTTCAAAAACAATCATTACAGTGCTTAATGAATGTTTTTGAGAACTTTTTATTTGTTGGATATTTTTCAAATTAATTCACATGTTCAATGATATATTAGGAACCTTACAATACAAAAAAATCTTAAACTTTTAACACCAAATTAAACCGCCATTTTTAAATGTGAAAAATTAAACATGCACTACACTTGTTGTGGCTTTTGTTTACGTGATTGCACCCTAATGAGTATTACATGAACAATGATTATGTCCATGTTAAGAATGAACATTTGTATTGTTCAATCCAAAAGGACACCATTGCTAACCAAATCTACCATGCTACTGTTGGTGAAAGGAAAAAAAAATTGGTGTAATTTTTTTTCTTTCCATATGCTAGCTAAAGGCAAACCTATGATTAACTATAAAAACATGAGCAAGTTGCTACATTTCCTTGATGTGAAGTTTTTTCCAAAAACCCACTGGTCAAACATAGTTGGTTGGGATATGACAATTTGCATGCATGATTTGGTTGTCAACAAAACCAAATCTTTGTTTGAAGATGTTAGGCTCATCTCTTTTTTTTACAATGAAGTCACAACTTCTGATCAATATTCCTAGATTTCCATTCATGCTTATGTGGTGGAAGATTGGCAACAAACACCTATGTCATTATCCTTGTAACGTGTGGTTGATGGGACCACTTCTAATAACTTGAAATGTGAATTGGTGGATGACATGGTGTTGTTTGGTGATTTTTGTTAAGAAACAATTACATTTAAACTAATTGCATTTGGAGCTAATGGGGTGAATGTGTTTCAGGGCATCAGAATAGGTGTGATCACAATTCAATTGAAAAAGGAGAATGCACCATTCATGATTGGTGTGCATTATATGAGCCACCGCATTAATCTCATAGTCCAATTTTTTTTTTAAATGGGCATTGTGAGAAAGATTGAGGATGTGATGCAAAGTTTGTTAACTTGGCTCATATTGTGGAAATAGGGCGTCAATGAATTTTGAGGAACATCAAAACCTACTAGATTTCTATGCTATTCCCAACTAAGAAGGTTTTGTCTAAGTATTGAGTGCCTTGGTTTTAAAAATGCATAAAAATGCTAGCAATAATACTCAAGCTACCCATAATTTGGAATTGTTTTGTAATTTGGAGGTAATGATGGGGCTTTCTTGTATTATGCTCATGTCGAAAGTGCTCAATGACTTGACAAAATTCTCCCAACCTTGGCAATGCTTTGTTTGTAATTTTGTTGCTACATTCGAATTGTGCCAAACATATTTCTACTGTTGATATAATGACCCCTAGACTACTTACATGCATGATGTGTTCAATGGATATCACAACTTGTTGAATGGCACATCAGACATGGTGGTGCATGAATGGGCACATGATTTGGATACTGGTTTTGAAAACTTGAGTTTCCAAATTGCTTGCATTTTTGTCATGATGCATTAGTGGTGTCTTAAAACATTAGTCTACGTGCCTATTACTCATGTTATCTTCCAACAAACCATTAATCAAGTGCAAAAGTAATGTTTTGAAGTTATAATTAAATTCAATGATGAGTTTGAAAAGCAATTTCCTATGCAAGATGTCATGGATGTTTTGGGTGTTTATTTGCAGTACAAGCTAAAATCTTCATGTGAGGTGACTTTCTCTATTCATATGACTATCTTGAAAAGGTTTTACTATCAATTTAAGAAGCTTGAATCCCAGTGTTACTTGATGTGAGTATTTTGAACTTATAATATTTTTTCTTCAAGATTACAATGATGTTTAATGTTCAATGCACTATGGACTAGCTAATGGATCTAAGTCCAATGTCCAAATTTTAGAAAAGGCTTTCTAGCAATGCTTTATTATGTGTTTGACTTGCTGGATTCATGAAAATGGCAAAATTGGTTGTGATTCAAATTATGGGTTTTATGGAAAATGAGAGAACTTTTTCAACCTTGACCTTGATGAAGACAAGTTTATGGAACCATCTATGTGAACATTTGGATATGGTGGTTTGGATGTTTGCACAACCTTTTTATACCATTGATACCTTTCCTTATGATGATGCCATCACAACTTGGACTCATGAGAGAGCTAGGAGAGGTCTTTTGGCTTGATGTGTTTTAGCTTCAATGCCTTTGAGTAAATTTTTCCTTCCAAGCTTTTGATTTTATTTGTATGATTGAACTAATGTGTGGCTTGTAGGTTAGGATCATGTGCTGCCACTAGGTGTGATGTTTTCCCAAACAAGGGTTCAATTCCCTCACATGATTTGTCAATTTATTTTTTACTTGCCATTCCAATTCTCCAACACTTGCCAAATGGCTCCAATTTTCTTA
>Ga0116231_10007574_pt1 | contig 19747 bp, 17 predicted proteins | sample S1TSphgellanicum_2_FD_89695 | JGI IMG/M metagenome (GOLD analysis project Ga0116231, IMG submission 89695) | Host-associated microbial communities from peat moss isolated from Minnesota, USA - S1T2_Fd - Sphagnum magellanicum MG | ecosystem: Host-associated > Plants > Peat moss > Unclassified...
GGCTCTTCCTTTTTTTTGAGCACCCCCCTTTCCTTCCTTTCTTTTCCCTTGTGCCCCCCTTTGGGGAACCATCCCCCCCCCCCCCTTCCTTCCTTCTTTGTTGTGTTGTTGATAGTCTTTTCCCTAGTATAACCCCCCAACATTCCACATCTTGCTACAACCCCCCACCCCCCCACATCTTGCTACAACCCCCTAGCCCCCCCACATCTTACTAAAATTTGGCCTTTTGTAAACATCCTTGCCTTTGCCCTTGCTCTAACTTCTAATTGTGCAGTTGTTGAAATGCCCAGGTTGACACCTTTATACCCTAAAGGATGGGTTTTGAAACTAGCTTAGAAATTCTAATGAAATTTGTTGCATACTTCGATCCCTAATTATAAGTGTTAACTAGGTTTCGTTGAAATCTACTTCATATCATTTCTTAACTTGCCTTTGAGATGCTATGTCTGTAGCATTATGTGAATCTACTACATGTCTTTTCTTTGTTTCTTCCCTTTCCTATCTCCTTTGTTCTCTAATTAGTTTTGCTATTTTTTTGTCCATGCCTTTTTTATGCAAAATTTGCAAATATTCATTAGAAATATCAACATGGCACTAGCTATAGTCAATTAATAACTCTTTGTTGTGTGTTTTCCTTGTAAGTGGATGCAAAGACAACAAATTTTGAAGGCAACTTGGAGCTAAAGCTCTTCGAAATGAAGCAACTCCCTTTCAAATGCATTTGTAAGTTCACATAAATTAATTATGCAATCTAAGGTACCTTATGTTCCTATATTTTTTATGATACCAAGACTTGTAGGCTCTTCCACATAATACTTTAATAGTTGTTATTGCATTCAACATCAAATCTATTTGTAGTAGGTTCATTTATAATGGTGGCTATGTTGATCAATTCTACAACTACGAACCATTTTCACCTCAACCTTCAATATCATTCATTACTTCATCATAGTTTTTTGCATTGTCCTCATCAGATGTGTTGTTGTTATGATCGACAGTGTAAAATTCACTAGGGTTAATCCTTCCATCCATAGCCTTTGGAATAAAAGGCCAAATTCATGTAACCTAAAACCCATTCTTGATGTTTATTTTGGACAAAAATACATCTAATGTCTTACCTACCCATGCTACAAATGTAACCTTGTTTAGCTCATTGTAATTGTTTCTAACTATGTTATTGACTCTTTATTTTCTGAAAGTTATTTTGAAGGGTTTAAAACAATTCACATCTAAAGGCTATAAGGCATGGGAGGTGTGTGAGGGTAAGGTAATCATATATAAACCAAACTGTTGTTCCTATTCTATTGCCTTTAAGTTAACATGTGAACCGTGTCCATCTAAAGTTAATAGATGTACACAATTATTTGGAGAACCACCTAGGATTGACCTCTTGAAAAATGATAGAAATTATTAAAATAAGAAACTTGTCATCCATGTTTTGGTTTGGACTACCATACATGTTCCACGTTTATAATGCATAATGTAATCAATTCTAATTCTTTCACCTTGTAATATGTAAAATCTTGGTATGGATCCCCTTGCTACATTCATTTCACAATTGATGGTTAGTCATTATCTAGATTTAGGGATTATGCCATACACTTGATGAAATCCCTTCTTTGCTATAACTTTAGTTCCTGATTGCCTCCCTACTAGAATCTTAGAGTCTCATCATAATTCCATATGTGATCTAGCCTATATTAATGTTGGGTGTACAAGGATGTTAAGTTTTGGTAGAACAAGTTGCAAGAATTAGCAGTCAAACCTATAACTTTGTTGATGTCTAGTCCTTTTGCAAGATGGATGTTCAATTCTAGATGCCTACATTCAAACCAATACCACCATGAGTCCCCAAGTAGCCCATTTCAAAATGGGGTGGGTTAGGTTTGAGTCACTTTTGCCACCTTCCATTTGAATTGTTATAGTGTTAAGGAAAGCCCACATTCCTGCATATTCAAAACCCATGCAAAAATCACTTCATCTTCTTCTTGAGTTAGTACACTTAGTGGTCCAATTTTCCTACTTTTGGCCTTCCCATATAGGTGGTCAAAAAGTGACGTTACAAGTATGCCGCAAAAATTATTGGCCCCCCTATAAAGAAATTATGCCTCTTTCAACTGCATCCACGGCTAGTTCTAATGATTCAATTGACCGCTTACCTCTTAGATTTGTAGCAAGCACCCTATTTGTTTTGGTTGACCTTTGTATTGTGTTTGATATAGTCTAAGGAGAGACATTCTCCTTATTTGCTTCTTGTTGGTCCAACACCCCATTTCGTTTCCTACAAAGGACCTTGAACATCATGATGCTCTTAGTTTTCCTAGACCTAACCTCCAAAAGCTTGGTGGAATGCAATCAATCCCCACTAGTGGTACTCCATTATCTTTCCTATGTTCAAACCAAAAAAACTAGAAGTGTGTCAATTTAAGAAATTTGTGCAATCCATATTCATGTGTCAATACTCTAGTGTTGATTAGATCAAAGATGTCTACAAAACCAATCCAATTTAAATCGTCATCTATTATTGTTATGTAAGCTACATGAATGTATCTAATTATATGTTGTGTTTAAGCTTTAAGAAATCTGCCTGACCCATTGGTTTTGCATTATTTCCTACTACAAGGACAATTGACTTAGCTATGCAATGAAAGTAAATGAACTTACTAAAACTTTCCTTGTAAATCTTGTCAATATGTGCAATTATGCTCTTATCTTAGTGATTTTCTGTCTTGGATAGCTCTAGTGTCTTTTCTTTCACAATCTACAACACTATGTTTCCTTTTGTTTTGTAGCTCTTTGGTTTCTTCCTTTCCTTTATTGGGCAACCTAGAATCTCCTCTTTCACTTTGCTAAGCACTTCAATTTTCTCCTCTTTAACTAGTATGTTTGAAATCTTTATATTTTCTTTAGGCATTTGTGATTTGAGCACTATTCACTAATAAAAATTGGCCAAAATGTAATCATTCTATTTACAACTACATTTAGACATTTTTACAACTATTTCTTGTGTTGATTATATTTGCGACTACACTACAACTGATTTGTGACTATTTTAGTGTTCATCCTTTCATGTGAACAACATTTAGATTGGTTTTCGTCTAAGAGGAATAATTTATATCCCATTAATTGCAAATGTGACCAATTTAATTGCAACCCTATTAGTATACAAAGGTGTATTTTGTGAATTTTAAGGAATATAGTTGGGTGTATTAAGATTTATAAATGTATATTTGAATGTATATGAACAACCATATTACATGTGTATTCAAGTATTATTATTAGCATAAATGATTTCAATATTATGGTTCCACTAATTAATGTATATTCTAAGTATATTAAATATGTAAAATATTTATTAAATATATTGTGCCCATATTACAAATTTATCTAAACAATCTTATATTACTTCTTCAAATTATTACAAATGAAAGTTGTTATTATTATTATTATTTATATTATATATCTATATTAATTACATGTAATAAAAAATTAAAATTCAATATTATCTTTCATTAAATTTTTAAATAATAATATTTTATTACATAATGACGATATTAAAATGATAAGAAAATAATTATATAATTACTGAAATAATTACTTACAATATAATATATTATTATATTATTATGATATTATTTTCAAACGACTGATGTACTTATTGAAAATCAATTTTTTATTTCTTAGAAACTAAAAATAAAATCATAATAAATCATAATAGCTCTAACAAGTGAAATACTAATATGTAGTAATAAATAGCTAACTTAGGCTAATTACAAATTACATTAAAAATATTATTCTAAGTAATCAATTATGAAATATTACTAAATTATAAGAATTTTCAAGAAATATTAATATATAGTTTTAAGTTTTTATATTTCAAATTTATAATTAATATTTATTAATATTTATAATTTTTATTTTCAGTTTTATTTTTATATTATTTAATAATTATTATTGTAGTAGTTAGAATGCAAATATAATAAATTAATATAAAAATGCAGAAATTTATTTTAAACGAAAAATATACTCATTAAAAATATAAAATATTTATTGTAATAGTTCATAAATAGCTATAATGAATGAAGTAATAATATGAATAATGAAAATAAAATAATTAACATTGGCTACCAACTAGCTACAATAATAATTCAATTAATGTTATTGTTACTATTAAATATTTACATTTATATTTTTTATGAACTATAAAAATGAAAATAATAATTGAAATAATTATGATGAAATGGTTAACCTAGGCTAAGTTTTAATTATATTATTAGATTAAAAAAACTTGTATTTGATTTTTATAATTATTAATTACTGAATATTTCAGCTATTATAATCATTTATTTGGTTATGAAATAGTAATTAATTAATTATTAATAGTTAACTAATTATTACTTAATGAAATTGTTTGATAGTTCATTGTAGTTCATATATAATTAAAATTAAATATTATTATTTTTTATCTAGCTAATTAATTCAGTAATCATAATATATTGATGAGTTTTATTTTAAATAATTAGTTAGTTGAATAGTTTATAAAGTGGATTAGTTAGTTTTAAGTTTAGTTGTTAATTAATTAATTAATTAGTTAGCTAGTTAGTTGTCACTTACCAATTTAATTATACACTTTTCAAGATGAGAATGAAAATCAAAACATATGGGATAAACTAACTTTTTAGTTGCAAATCATTTGCGACTAAAAATATTTATTCTGATATATTTATTATATAACAAAAGTAGAGAACCGTTGGTTCCGGTTCTTTGAGGAAAGTAGAATAAAAAATCATCCATTCCAGTCATTTCAAAAACCTTAAAGAATAGATGATTTTCTTGAAGAACTGGCAATGAACTGGTAATTTCATGACCGGTTATCTCTTAGGTTATCTACCAGGACCGGGTCTATGATTTCTTTGAGAATCATAGTTATGAATTTCAAGAACCGCCTTGATAACCGCTGTGGCCTGTCTGTTGGTTCTCTTTCTAATAACCGCCCAACACTGAACAAGACCAATGTTTTTTCCTGGACAAATTTTGTCAAATGTTTTACCCTAAAAAATTGGGATTTTTTTTTGGTAAGTGTAGATTAGACTAATTTTGCAAAATGCTTTCGAAAAATTCGCCTTCGATAACACAAAACTGATTTAAATTCGTTTTTTAAAAAAAACGAAAATCAAACCCCTGAACGAGACGTTTCTAGATCGTTTCTAGAAATCGCGGGGACGGGCTTCTAGAAACTGCGCGTGGGTCGCACCCGGCCCTATATTTCCTTCCACTCCCTCCCTCAGACCTGCACATCGACCGATCTCTTACTCATGTTCTTCGACTCTCATCTGTTCTTGTTCTTCGATTTCCATTCCGATTGTTCACGTTCTTCGATTTCACCTGTTTTTCGTAAACTTTTCTCAATCATCATCGCTTGCATTGTGCTCTTTTCGTCAGCAGGTACAGTTTTCAGTTCATTTGCCCTTTGTTTGGACTCATTTGAGGGTTTTCGTGTACTGATAGCTGATCCCAGGTTTGCCTCCAATTTCACCTCAAGCTCGACGGCTATTGCGTGGTTGTTGTGCAAGGGAATGGTAGACAGTTTCTCGAGTGACAGGAAGTGGTTTTCTGCTGAGACATTTGTTTGATTATGTAGAGTTCGACTTAATTATCTAGTCCCGTTCTGTTGTTTGCGTCTCAATTCAGACTTACTCTTCACAGATGCTGGAATTGTGACTCTAGACTCTCAGCGGATGGTAAAGTGTAGAAGTACGCTCTATGTCATCAATTCCAACTCCGTCGATTACACTAGTTTGCGTTAACCAATGCTTTATATTCCTTCATATTGCTCCATCAGACTTGCTGACTCTTGAATTTCGCATCTGACTTCTTTCGCAATCTTGGAAACTCCTGTAGTCTGTCTCGCAGGAATCTCAGAATCTTTAATTTACAGGCGGAAGTTTAGTCGGGCTTCGTGATCACGAAATGGACCATCCGTTGTTCCAGCTTCTTTACATTCCAGATGAGGTGGAGAGATCTTTGAATCCGCCCGCACAGAAGTATGTGCGTGACAGCAGGGCGATAGCTAGCACTGCAGTGGATGTCAAGGAGATACCGCAGTCGTACGTATTCGTCGCCGACATGCCAGGTCTCAAGTCCGCAGATATAAAGGTACACGGATCCGACAAATTCACTGCAAATTGTCCCTACCGCAGATCTGTTGGAGCTCTGCTTTCAACTATGTTTTCAAACAGATAACTAATTTACTCTTCAATACTTCTCCTTGTCCTGTACTGGATTCTTCTCCTACAGTTGGTAGAGAATAACATCTTCGAAATCTGATGTGTACGAAGCACCAAGTCATAAACCTTTCTTTGCAGAAGTCTCTTGCCATATGGTTTTTTGCTTGATTTTAGATAATACTGAACTCGCCGGGACATTAATCTGGGAATGCAGGTGCAGTTGGAAAATGACAATGTGCTCACAATCAGCGGAGAACGGAAGCGTGAAGAGCACAATCCTGATGTGAAATTCATTCGCATGGAGCGCAGCGCTGGCAACTTCATGCGGAAATTCACCCTGCCTGCTAATGCAGACAAAGAGGGTATTACAGCTGCTTGCCATGATGGTGTGCTCACTGTTACAGTGCCTAAGGTTCCTCCTCCCGAACCGCCTAAGCCGAAGAGCATTGAGGTCACTGTGGGGTGATCCCGTATTTTGTCCACTACTCAGGGTGCTGATCCGCAAGCTCTATCAGTATAACGTTTTTCAGCAAACGTAGAAACTGTTTTTTACAATCGTTATACAGTTTTTTGAAGCTAAATAATAGCTGAAATCAAAGATGGATTTTGGGGTATAGAAAATTTTGACAAGGCTTTTCAGATTAGGTCGATAATTCCTATATAGTAAATATAGTAGCTATGGCAGACCAGACAGTTTGAGTTCTGCAATCTGTTAAACTTCAATTTGCAGTAAAAAAATTTCCTTTTTGTAAAATTCTCATTTCTGTGTGCAAACAGGTGTTAAATTGACAGTTGTATGTTGTCTCATGATGTGAAGGATTTGTGGAAGCCAATGTCTAACACCTGTTTGCACAAATCCTTGCCCCTTGCTTATCAATTCCAACACACTCATGACATGCAGTCTTAAATTTCCAAATTGTGTATATGAAAAGCTGTGACATGAAGATTAAACGGAATCTGGATATAGAAGTGCATGCTACATCAATAGGCAGTAGTGCCATCCTCATCACTACTAGATCTATGAAATGCTCTAATATACTTCTGACAACATCTTCTGCATTCAGGATGATTCTGACAATGTCCTTGGATGCTGTAACAATCTTTACTATCTAATGTTGTATCATTGTCCTCTTGAGTACCAAAACCGGCAGACTCAGGTTCACTATCCTCATCCTCCTGACACCTACCCCTGCTATGTGAACTGTCAGCAAGAGAAGAAAACTTGTGTCTATCCTGTCTGCTGTGATTGCTCTCAAATTCTCCTCTTGTTGAGGATCCTGTCCATCGACCACTAGATTTCTCAATTCCAGATTTTGATGATGCAGTGTTTGTTAGTTCATTTCTCTTGGCATTGAACTGATATAGCATGCTGTTTGGTTTGCTTGACTTGCTATCTGTCTTGTGATTTATTTTTGCTAATCTGGATTTAGATCTTGGATGGTGCAATCTCAGGCCTTCTTCCCCAGATGAACCATCCTTCAAAATTGGATGTTTGTTTTCAGGTTTTTTGGGTTTGATTTTTCGGCCATGTTTTGTACTCTTGCCCAGTCTTTTGTTACCAACTGCTGATGGGTAGGGAGTTTTGCGAAAGCGTCTCTTCTTAATAGCTGGAAATTTTTGTTGTCCTTGTGCAGCAGCAATCCTAATAGTTTTCTTCAGTTGATACCTTCCCCGGCATGATGGTCTCTGCAAAGCTGCTTTCATTCTTAAGCCAACAGTCTTTTTCATACTTGAAGAAATCCTTGTCCTGTATTTTTTCTCCAAGAACTTAAAAATGTCAGCTTCAGTAGCTCCTGGTCGCTCCTTAAGTGTGGCCAGAGCATCCTCCACTAACACATCTAATGGCTGCTCACATATCTTAGCCTCACTAGATGAATTTCCCATCACGCTTTTAAGAGCTTGATATCATCAACCAAAGCTGCTAGAACAATTCAGGATGTCAAATAAACTCATTTCTCCAACATCCAAACACAGAAGCAACCTTTAGGTTATCAAATAGAATCATTGCTCCAGCATCCAAACATAGAAACTGTATTCAATTTTTCAGAGCTGGGATCTCGAACCTGTAATGTCAGCAACACAACCCATAATCTGCCATTTTGACGCATCTCAGTGGAATTTCTCCTACTGTGTAGAGAAATGCAACAACAGAGAGGAAAACACCCAGGTTATTGACACTACTGACAATCCTACCTCAAGTTTCTTCTCACTTTTCTCTGCAGCATAAACTTCTTCTAAACTCATGAATGCTCCAGCAAGCTCAGCTTTCCTTGTAAACAATAAGCCATCACTTTGAATGGCCTTCCCCTTGGGATCCTCATTCCTCCACTCCTTGCAAAGGTTTGTTTCCTCATCAAAATCCTTCAACAAACACACCTCCCAACAATTTACCTCTCAATTGGAAGAAATTAAAACAAATTGCATGAAAGGGTGCTGAAAGCAACCAAGAGACATGTATATATATCTCATTGATAATATCCACATGACCCTTGGAGTTTATAGTCCATACAAGTGACAAAATGTGTTCTTTTGAACTTAATATTCCCTTTTGCAAATACTGAAATCCTACTATTGGTTCTATCAATTCAATGGAAATTGAACTCTCTTCAGTATTGAAGCGACACAACAGACTTTATTAGGGTGGTGACCTTTGGCAGTGATGATGCTTTTTCTCTTTTGGGTTTTATCACAAGATTTTATCAATAGGGTGACATCCATCTACCAAAAACAGAGTAGCTTCTGCTGTCACCCAATGTTTGTTTTGATTGAAAGATGCAATTCAATCAATTCTTCATATTAACTTATGTGCTCTTTTGGGAAATAGTCTTGTTCTTTGTCCTTAATAGCTTCACAATAACCTGCCAATTCAATGTCCCCAGTTTTCAGTGAAGTCAAGGAAACCTTAGTTTAGCATGGAACAAAAAAAGATCACATTTTGCGGTGCCAATAATTGCTTGCTGGGGAAGGTTATAAGAAGAAAGTTCCACTGTGTAGCATATCGCAATTGAACCTGAACTTTCAACAACATCAATGTCCAAGGAGCTTTGTGATTCTCACTTGCTCCTGCACACTGAAATGGGTAGAAGTACCACATTTACTAGTTCTGTTTTCTGCTGTGAGGTTGAAATCATACTTGGACATAGTATGCAACCATAAAGAAGGTCTGCAATAAAAGCTTGGAGACAATTATGCTAGCACCATCAACCACCTTCATAATCATGTTTGATACTTGTGGAATCAACACACTAAATTACTCAGAAAAGGATGACAATTCATCCAAAGTGTGTTGTGGACAGTGGATTGTATGCAGGCATACCTCAACTATTCATGGCAACCTGCACAATTCAATAACTCCATTCTGTAATTTTAAACAATGTCAAATGATACTAATTTGACAAATTGGAAATGTGGAACCCAAGGAAACTTTGTCAAAAAGTCCAGCTTCAAATCTCATGTAAAACAAATGAGAGAACACATGGATCATCAATAACTAATGGCAGATTTACTGCAGATCAACTGATTGGGTAACTTCTGTAGAGATTCCAAGGAGATGACCTCTATAGATTCTTATATATATACCTTGAAGAATATTTCATCTCTATGAAGTTGCAGTAAGCACACTCTCAAACTTTCAAATGCTGTGAAATGCTTTGAAATACACCTACTAAGTTGTTTTTCCAACCTGCTTAACTTTACAGTCACTGAATGGGGGTTCAATGCAGCAACATTTTCCACATTGTCACATTTAAATCAACTCAGTGCCATGGATGCATATGATGCCACACAAACTATTGTACAACTCAATAGAAAGCAGTAAAAGCTTCTAATTTCTTCAGGGAGTTGAACAAGTCAAGACACAAGTCATTACTTTTCATACAGAGACAATAAAAAGTGGACTAGATTAAAGTGAGTTGAGAGCACTGCAGTAACAATCAAGCTGATCAATTATCATGTGCAATTGTTACAGCTAGTTTGCACTCAAATAAAGCTCAAAATACACATCTTGCTAGCGTACACTCTGCAGTTTGTGGCAAGTATGTTTTGTGCACATATTTAAACAGTATGTGTGCTATCAACATAGTTGTAAAATACCCAGTAACAATTAATCAACTTGAACCAGTGGAATTATTGCAGAAGAATTAGGGCACTTGATAGGCAAGGGGTATATGGACCTCTCTAGAAACCTTTCACCAAATACTGGTGAGCTTTTAGTAAATTCCTACATTGTTGCTAAAAACAAATACCTTTCCCACATGCAACCTGCCTCATGTGTAACACAGCCACCTTCATCAACATATTTAGCAAATAGCAACAAGAGTGACTGTGGACATATATGTCCAACCTCATATACACACAATACCTGCCACAATTGGCTCAAGATTGACAAACCAAACACTCAACCACACATATCTAAACTAGCCACATCACACACAAGCTAACCTGCACCTGAAACATGCTAAAAATAACATGTCAACAGAATATCACCGTGTGCTACAGCTTAGTAATCCTCAAAAAAGCTTACTGAGTTTAGATGAGTGACCACATTTCTGCATCTTTCTATGTTAAGTGTCTCCCATTAAAAGATACTGCTCTTGATGTCCCAATATCTATGGTATCAAAGGCCCCACTGAATGTATGGCTCCTAGGAAATACACTTCAACCTCACAACTCCCACTTCTTCATCTCCATGCCTGACGGAGCACTTCCTTCAATTTTCTTGGTTCCAACCTCCTTCCAGTTTGTGGACAACACTGTCCCATTGGATTCCACCTATAACATGTACAATGCATACCTCTTGGTCAATTAAGCCTGCAAGCAAGGCCATCTAGTTCTAAAATGTTCCACCTATTTGAGTCCTAGAAAACCATAACTCTCAATGATCACAGATGAATATGCATCTACCTCCAGCAACAACCAGTATCGAAGAAGAAGCAAGTTCTGCATAACATCAGGGAATAAAGTGTAGCTACCTCTCAATGGTGCTAAAAAATGATCACCTCCAGATAAGTAATAGAAGACAGTTCTCAAGTACACAAATAGTTGCATACTTTGAGCAGCAAAAAGCCCATAATAAAGAAGTAGCACATGAACACAAAAAAAGAACTTACAAAAGATTTATTCATGGCTCGCCGGGTATCCTCATCAGCATTACTGTAAATCTCCCGGAACAGTTTGTTCAGTGCTGCATCCCCTTCCAACTTCTCATCCTTCTCCTGCAGCAGAAAAACATTCAAAGGCCAACTCCCTTCATGTTCCCACTCCCAGTATTGGAATCCAGAAATCTTCAAGTTCAGACCAGAGATGCAACATATAACATTTGCAAACTGCCCTGAACCTGCAATCAAATTAACCAATGCAATTCATGTTTACCAGTAGCCAGTTTACGACATAATAAGAAATGCTCAGGGATCAGAGGCAGAAAATCCAGGACAAGGATGAAAGCAAACAGACAAACCTTGGACCTTCCCAGAGAATGGAGAAGTAAGCACCAATTGCAACATAACAAAAAACTGGAAGAACAAGAACACCAGCATCTGAACAATCCTTGGAAAATGACAAAAAGCGTCTATCAAAATCTCCATGTGTTAAGAACTCTGTAGTTATAACTTTAAGTCAACTTGAGTAGATTTGAGAGATGGACTATTAACAAGGTAATTAGATTCCAGACAAAAAGCAGGAAAAACCAAAAATGAACCTAAAAAAGAAAGGAGAAGAGAGAAACATATCTATGAGGTTGCAGAGAGACTCCACAACACTTCAAAGGTAAGATGACAAGAATGACAACAACCAGTCAGTCATAACCTTATGACAGGCACTCACAAAGTGTTAGACCATCACCTTCATCATGTATAGCAGCGACAAGCTGCCATGACTCCCCACTGATATTAACCACTCCCAAGAGTGGATCAAAATAAGTATATAATGATTTGCCCAAAATTTCAGGCAACACATTGTACAAAACTTTGTGTCCTGATCTCTGTAGCATTTCAAAAACAACATGGAGGTTCTAAAGTGCAAGGTGTGACAACTTTTGAAAGCACTCTAAGTATCTTCGTAAGTACTGAGAGTTTCTCCACACTTGCAATTTAAGTCATCCTGAGGGATGACCCAATAGTAAGGTCATAGGGAATTTATATCTGAAAAAATGACAGCAACAAATCAGCAGACATGAAAAAAAGAAAACCCAACCCCAAAGACCAGAAAACATATACCCAAAAGCTGAGGAGCTGAGGAGCTGTTGTCATTGGTATCTTCAAAATGACCCAATGACAGAAATACCAAACAGAAATCTTTCTTTTTTCTGGCAACCTCTGGTCCTTTTAGTAGAAAGTAAAAAAGGAACCTTTTCTTACAAGACTAATTATTAAGCTCATAATTTAAGCTACAAAACTCTCTTTTGAGTGACAAAGTCTTAAGAACCTAGAACAGTGACTATCACCTTCTCCAAATTTTGGCCAAATATGACCCATGTTAATAACTGCATAATCTAGCTGAGAACACTAATCAGAAACTCATCAGAATGATGTTTAAAGCCCTTTGAAACTTGGGTTATGCCTAAATCTAAAAGTTTCAAGAGAAGACATTAGCTACCGACATTGAAAAGTACATGAAAACACCTTTACTGAAAAGCATAAAAAACATAAAGCAAATGAAACTTCCTTACAATGGTCTGTCAACCAGGGGATTCAAGACAAGTTCTTGCAAGCTTAAAACCCACCTCCTTTTTAACTTCTGCCTCCAGCTTGTCCCAGTCCTTAGCAGGCTTTTTGCTGGATGTTGGATACTTGGCCTTTATCCCCGTGGTTACTGTTTCAAAAACCACACATGACAATAAAGCATAGGACAATAGACAATTCACTTCTACTGGGCACTCCAAGGAAAACAACAGTTTCCTCTGACTAAGTAAATGTGATCCTAGTCTATTAATTCTGTTGGATAGCACTTGTACCAAATCTACAAGCATGGAGACCAGTTATCACCATTTCTCACAGCCACAGTCTGAACAACAGCCTGTGGGATTGCCTGAAACTCCAGTTGCTTCCACTGAATGCTCTCAGCCTTGACAAGCTTGATCTCGACTTTGGTTTTCAACAAGGTATATCTACATTGTGCAGGGATCACCTGTGCAAGCCAGTTGAGGAGCCAACCCAGTGAGCACTCCAAGGACCTTACAAGCAGTGTCTGATTTCAAAACCCTCCTATTATTTTTATACTCACTCACATATACCTGATACAGGCATACATGTGGCTGTTCAAACTACAGGGGATTTCTATAGGATCTTTTGCATAAGGTTTTAACTTATTGAGACCGGCTACATCTCATAGCAATCAGAAGGACCTCAATGTCAGTTACTGACAGTTTCAGAGAAGTACAATTGCTGGTCCCTCTTTACATGCTCTCCTGATTCCAAAAGTCCATAATATGCCTTGAACAATACAGTTCATGTACTGTCCATCAAACTCTAATCTGCTTAGCCCTTCCTCTACCTTCATACTATTTGCAAGTCTGCTCAACAAAGCTTCCAACTCTTATTCCAAAAGCCATAATGCAATACTGATTCTTCAATATACATTTATCCCTCAACCAGACTTTTCTTTTGCTATAGGTACTGCAAGGATACATCAATAATTACTTACACCTCAAGCATATCTCCATGTCTGGTCAGAAAGAAAATCTATGTACATTCCACAAGACCCACACCTACCATAATCATGTTCCACAACTTACAAGCTCATCATCTATGTGCAAGCCACTCAGAAAATTCATCTCACAGGAAACTATTATCCAGGCTTCATCACTTACCTTGCCAAACAAGCGAAGCTGCAACACAAATGGATCTTCCTCCTCTAGATTGATGACAACGCTCAACTGGCAACACACGTCAAGCTAATCAGTACTTCAATTTTATGAAAAACTCAACCCAATTTACATGTGAGCTCTCAAAAAAAAACTACTGATATTTCTCCTGCAGCCTTGCAACTGCATGTGCAAATCTACGTCATCAGCAGTCCTCTTTGCTTGCAGCTTGCAACATCAGCAGCTTCTGACCAAAAGGAATCTTCTCAATTGCCTATGACTAGCATAAAGTCCCCTTTTTCTGCTTCTAGATGCCCCCAAGTGAATCTCACCTCAAGCAGAGTGATTCACAGCAGACCCTCTAGTTCAAAAAATGCACTGGAAGTCTAAAGTACATTATAACAGTAAACACAAACAACTTTAAGAAACAAGATCACAGGGTAATAGACATAGATGGGTAACATACAATCTGCTCTCCAAACTCGACTTTCAAATCTTCTGCTTTAATGCCCTTTGCATAAACTCCGACCACCACTTGAGTAGATGTTTCGTACCACTCATGTCTGCCACAACCAGAGAGATGAACCACTTAACAGAAATACAACTAGAAGCAACACTCAACTTCTTTTACTGCAGCACCATGCAGACTGTTCCTTGCTTGATCACAAATTTTCTCTCAGGAGAAGTCCCCACCCCTGAGACCTTACCCTTTAGAGCTACTGCAAGCACTTTCTAACCACTAGCAATGGGAGAGATGTAATTGCCCACTGTTCACCACAGAACATGGAAACTCCAAGGTTCCCACAGTTAATGGATAACAAGTTTAGCTAGTGCAGGATTGGCTATCACAGGTAGGATCCATCAGGACCTAGTAGAGAATTCAATCTACCACCACTATGGCTATGAATATGTAGGCACTGGGCTACTTGCTGGATGCTTTTCTCAAGAGCTTATGATTCAACAGTTCCCCTCCCTACCCAACCATACTTGAATTTGGGAGGTGCAATGGGTGGAGGTGCAGGAGCAACATCTGCGGCCAGCTCTGTACTTGAAGGCTCAGGGGCAACGGGCAATTCCTCTTCAACAACTTCCACTGGCACAACATCATCCATTGGTGTGGAGACTTCTGCTTCATTCGGATGTAGGTCCTGTTGACTTTCCTTGATGGCTGCATTCACTTCTTCTGCAAGCTCACACATTGATGATGAAATCAGCATCTCAGATGGATAATTCCAAACCTTAAAACCTAAGGTGGGCTAGATTCAGCTCAGGAAATATTGCTGACAGTTGAAACTATAGTTGTTTCACAAGTTCCATGTTGAACCCTTGCCACTGGTTCTGAATGTGTCACCTTCCTACAATAGCCTTGATGATAGGCAAGCCAAATGTTAAATCCATCAATTTTGCCAGTACCTGAGCTTGTTTAATATGGTTTGAGAACTGTTTTATCAGAAGATGCATAATACATCAAGGATATCATTGTCTGTTAATACTGTAGCTATTCTGTTTGAGTATCTTTTACATGAAAGTGTTAAGCAAGTCTATAGGGCTTCAGGATGACTGTGTGTTGATGCAGATTCATATGCACATTAGATGATTTGTGATGGCAAATACATGAAGCACATGAAAGATAGCTCTGCATTAGTGTAAAAGAACAGAAATTTTTTAAACTCTGATGGAGTAATCCTTGACTTAACCACACGCACATAATCCACCATGGTCTCTGTTCCTTTACCAAAATCTCTGTTCCTCTCTGGCACTTGACCTTCATAGACCCATACTCCACTAGTGGAATGTGCATTCAAGCAACAGCCATATGCTTTGGAGAATCTTGTGGTTAATCACCTTACACCAACTATTTTAAAAAATTGTAACAGAAAAAAGTGACCTTACCACTCAGTTCTGCATCACACTTTGAAATCCAAGTTCTAAAAGATGGATTTTTTGGCTCCAAGGCTGCCCCTGCAGCAAATGCTGACTTTGCTGTCTGGTATTCCTCAAGAGAGAAGCATGCAATACTGTCCATCACAATAATTCAGAACAAACACTGTTAATCAAGTTTAGTCCATCCACCAGCAGAATTAACCATGATTGTGTGTAGTGGTACAAGATTTTTACGAAACATAAAAATGAAAAGAGAATGAATGCTAGGACAATGTCAAGCATCTTGAACAATCTGCAACTTGAACACTATCATAACAGGTGTCTAGCTGCAAAATGCTACTCTATTTCTTCTAAGGTGTATCCCAAGAACTCAGCTGTCTATTTTGTTAGCCCAAAACTCTGACAACAACATGTGAGGACAAGCATTCAGACTTTCAACCCACAATAGTCTACTGTGGCCTATGCATCAATCAGGGTACACACACACATGTTCACTGAACCTACATGGTAAGTCTTCATACTATGCTTCAGAAATCACAAGCTAGAGATCACAAGAAACACCCAAAGGGCAGCTTACCCTTTTCGCAGATACGCCTTTGGAAGGCTAGGGTTCAACTCAATGGCTTTGTTAGCATCTGCTACTGCATCTGTTCACACCAATATGTATATCATCAATCAGCTTCCATAAAGTTTCACCAACAAGACGAAAATAGAACAAGAACAGGACTACACTATGTCCACAAGCCAGTCAGTCCTTCACCTGCAACAAAGCTGGCTTGTTGCATCTCTTGAACCTAAGGTTATATCATGAACATTTCATAGGCCCTCTAATAGTCAAACGCCACAATCAGACAAAGGTTCTGACATATCATCCACTGCAACTAATTGTTCCTGAGCAGCATAATGGTTACAAGTGCAATTTGCATGCAAAGTGTGAGGAGACAATAAAAGTGTATGTCCAATTCTGGCAGCCTGATTCCACCAAAAGTTACATTACTGTGCTAATCAATCAAGTGTCAAGAAATCCACGAACAAGAAGGAGGAGGGGGCGGAGGAGAAGTAGAAGACGACATCTGCTGCATATGTGGAAAACCCTGGCTAATGGTACTTCGACCCTAAGATCATGGTAGACAACGCATCGCTGCTATTATAACAAGCTCAACCCTCACCTAACAAATATTCTCGCACCGCCTTTCAGGACAGCCGGTCAAAAGACCCAATGGCAGACAAGATGAGTAGATGGGGGAGACGTTTGCGAGTGTCAGGTAGGATTGGATCGCAAAATGCCCGTTCCAACACTCGCCAGGTACCGATCAAGGGACAGCTTACCATGGAAGGAGCGGTAAGAAGAAGACAAGCAATCAAGAAAATCGATCATCAAACCAAAGACTCTCCACATACTCTATTTTTCTAGGGTTCCTACCATGCGCGGTCCTTAATGATCCGCGCCATAGGTACCTGTAAAGTTCTCGAGCTTCACATGAGCAGCAGCACGACTGATGTAGAATGAAGCGTTCGTGGAATCCAAATCTAGGGCCTTAGTGTACAGGTTGACGGCCTCCTCGAAATCCTCGTCGACGAATGCCGCATTGCCTTTCTTCTCCAACTCCTCCGCCATGACCCTCCTGCCAATTCCCCCCAACCCCCCACTCTGTTCTCTCCCTTCCCTCGAGATCGTGTTCGTGCCTGGCTTACTCGCTCGCTCTCTCGTTCTCTCTCTCTCTCTCTCTCTCTCTCTCTCTCTCACCTAGCCGGTGTGTGTTGAAGCAAGCGTGTCTCTTTCTCTGCAGCGAAACTCAAACCAACAATGCCCTAAAAACTAAAAGCCTGCCCCTCTCAATTTAGGGCTTAATTTCTGTCGGTATCTGTTGCAGTTTTTGGAGGTTTTTTTTTCCTATCTAGAACCATCCTTTTTCATTTCCCGAGAATCTTAGAATTGGATTCCCTTGTCACTTCCATCCTTCTTCATACAAGAGAGAGTTTCCTGAGTTTCAACTTTCTGGAAAGTGTGGGCTTTAGACAGAATCAGAGGACAAACCAAAACATTAAAATCAACAGCAAAGATGGTTTCCTGAATTTCCAATTTCTGGAAAAAGTGGCTACTATTTGGTAGTTGAAGTGGCAACAAAGCCATTGAAATCAACAACAAAAGCATTCAAATTTAAGTACCTCCTATGGTTTCTTTGTCAATCAATTGGACTTGGTGCTCAAACACAACTTTTTTTCTGATCAAATAATTTTTTGTCTGAGTTTATTCAGGCTGCTACTACTGTAGTTTTGCAGGAAACACAATTGTTCAAAGAAACAATGATTAGGTTAGTCTGCAAACAAAGCCTGAATTTGCATCCTTTGTCAATTTTCTTCCCTTTCTCTTTACTTCCTAATTTGTGGAAATGTGAAAGTGCCAGTGCTTTGTGGGGAATGCTTTGTTCAAAATTCAACACATGTGCCAACTATCCTCACAGAGAGAAGACAAGGGAAGAGAATGTGAGACCTTTATAAAACTTCAATAAACCTTTCTTCTTAACCACTCATTGATATTACAACAAACATTCTTTTCACCATCAATGCACTAGCTCTTGCTAATCCACCATCAATGCACTAGCTTTTGTTAATCTAGTGGGGAATTTTTTTAAGTTCTTGAGCTGGAATTTCTCACTAAGAGTTCTGAAAAAAATTTATAACTTGTCATCATTTTTCGACAAAAGAATGAAACCTTCAAGATGCTCTACAGGAGGCTTCTCAAGCTTAAAAAGGATACTCAAAGTATCACGGACCTGGAAGCTGCCCATCGGTATCTTCGTTCGTCGGAAGGTACTTCGACACTCCATGTGCAGATTTTGTAACGAATTTTTGAAAAATTTGTAGACTCATATACTTTGCTAAATGTGTACAACATTTTTGAAAAGTTGGAACTGGCTCATGCACACTATGAGGCCAGTACTATGAGGCCTCCATCACGTTCAAGGCCTAAGCCTCCACCAGCTGCACCAACCATATCCTCACATTCTTCTTCAAGGGCTAAAGCGCTACACTTGGCTACACCCATCTACCTTCTTACAACTATTGTGGTAATCCTACCCACAAAGTTAGTGAGTGCAACATTCTTTCTAAGGATCTCTTTTGTGATTATTGTGGGAAAGAGGGTCATTTGGAAGTTATTTGTTTTGCCAAGTTCTTGGAACAAAAGCAACTCCAATTACTATGGCAAAGTCTGCCAACATCTTCTACTGCCCCTTAACCAAAAGCCAAGGCACCTCAACCTTCCATTCAAGCATTCTCCACCAAGAGTAATTCTAATAAGAATGCTAAGAAGAAGGAGCATAATGTTGACAAGAGGGAGGTGCTTCAAGCCCATGCCGTTCAAGTTCAAACTCTATAAAATGAACTCGAATCATTAAGGCCCAACTTGCTTATCTGAAAAGCAAATTTTCCCAACCAACTAATCATGCCCAACTTGTACAATGTTTAGGATCATGATAAAGACCTCTTAGGTCATTCTACAGCTTTTCACACGATGCCATGGTTGGGGAATATGTTTTTTCTAGTGCACACAATTCTAGTCACACACCAGAATTTGCCACTTCTTTTTGCCCTTCCTATTTCGCAACATAAGAGGTTAGTGTGGCACCCAAAGTTTCTGCCACTAGTTAGGTAATTCAAACTGATGGACTTACATCTAGTTCAAGTCCTATTACCAAGGCTAAAGAAGCTTGAGCAGTCATGCCATAATCTTTTCGTCCTCTCAACATAGAAAAAGAACGCACCTTTGTTGGCGAGGGAGGAGGAGACTACTACACCACAAGTTATTAAGGCATCAAATTCTCGTGTCCTAGGA
>Ga0116231_10007575_pt1 | contig 19747 bp, 12 predicted proteins | sample S1TSphgellanicum_2_FD_89695 | JGI IMG/M metagenome (GOLD analysis project Ga0116231, IMG submission 89695) | Host-associated microbial communities from peat moss isolated from Minnesota, USA - S1T2_Fd - Sphagnum magellanicum MG | ecosystem: Host-associated > Plants > Peat moss > Unclassified...
CAAAAAAAAAAAAAAAAAAAAAAAAAAAAAAAAAAAAAAAAAAAAAAAAAAAAAAAAAAAAAAAAAAAAAAAAAAAAAAAAAAAAAAAAAAAAAAAAAAAAAAAAAAAAACCTTCCTTTTTTTAGATCAAATATGCAATAAACATGTGCAACTCCACAACCATCATCCTCTTATCAACAATTAATAAAATCAAATGTTTAAATATGAAGTAGGGCTACAAGAAAAAAATAAAATTTATAAATGGTGTGTGCCAAGGAAAGAAAATATACATATTTTAACTTAATTTTCAAATCACACAAAACATTCATGGCACTATTGCACTTTGGAATAAATGTCATATGAATGATAAAACATTGAATTTTTTTATGTTTATCAATTGCGACCAATTTATTGAATTTCAAAATGCATTTTATGTGAGTTCCATTGAAATGTATTATTCTTTGGATTTATCTAGAGTTTGACTTCAGACCATTTGTGATATGATTTTGTGTGCTTAAGAATGAATCTTCTAAACACAACTACTTCATTCAATTCCCCTACCAACCAACATGGATATAAAAAGCACATTTATTTTTCACATACCTTTTCAAAACTTCCATTTCCTTATCATTATTTTTTGTTCTTTTTCACATACCCTTTGAAAACTTCCTTCTCAAAGTGAAGTTAAATGATTATAAACTTAAAATATTAAAATAAATTTAATTATTACAATTTATATTCATAATGTTTTTACAAATAATTATAAAATTCCTAAATGATGATGATTTATTGGAGCTTGTTTATGTAGGATAACTATTGGCTCAATGGTATTTTGTCCTACCTCATTCCAATTCAAAATCTATTTAACCCATTATCAAATAAGAAGACATGGAAAGGTTTATTTTTGGACTTGTCTTTTTTCTTAAAAAATTAACACCTTGTTTTCCACCAATTTGCATCCATTTCTTTTCAATTGAATTAAAATTCCATTCAATTCAATCTTAAATTAATTGTAAAATTGATTTTAATTGGAATTCAATTAAGCCATCCAATTCAATTCAAAATTCAAAATTCAATTATAGGTGCATTCAATATTTTCATTTGAATGGAAATTAATTTCCACAAAATCAATTTTTTTTTCATCAATTGATCATCATTAGTAATATGCTATAATGTAAAGCTGAAGTTTATATTTATAAGAATGATTATCAAATTCATAAAACCTCCATTATTTTCATCATTATTCTTGCATTGTTTTCACATATGTTAAAGATTTTAAAAAAAAAATTACATTTTTTTACATTAAAAAAAGATAAGGTCTTCACCTTTATACAATTATTTATCCTTAAAACACTTTAATACCACTATTATTTAATTATGAAATTCTATGATTGACACTATATAACCTTGGATTAATCCAATTTTTTTTTTCCCTTAGCCATAGGGTTTTGGTATGAAATACTTGAAATTTATAAATCATTATATTATCATGGTTTTGTTGTAAGGATCAATATTCAATGATTGCACAATTGAATGTGTTCCTCTAAAGTGTTTAAGGATATGTATGGTTAATCATGTTTAATTAATGTTTGAAACCTTTTCATTTCATCAATTGTCAACTAATTCATTGGGAACTTTTGTAATTTTAATTGATTCAACAAGTATAAATTTCATATTCTTCAAATTTTTGATAATGTAATGTAAGTTAACCATGTTTTATAAAGCCAAAATTATCAAAGGTTACTTAGCCTAATGTCAAATTTTGAACTTGATGTCTTGTTTAAATAGTTATTGGTTGTATAGGGTATTATATGTATGTGAGTGATTTAATGATTATGATCTTTTCCTACTTGTATTTCTTTTGTATTTTTTATAATTAAAGTTCATCATTTATCAACTTCATGATATGAATTAAACAAAATATCATGTTTTAATCTTATGTGTTGAATTATTTTAAATGTGCAATGAAATCCATCTAAACAATTGACAAGGTGGTTAATATTATTGAATAAAGTTTAATAACACCTTTTCCTACATTAATGATTCCACCTTGGGTTTCATAATTATTAGCACACCAGATGCTTATCCCTCCAATCATAAATATATTATACTACTTTTTGTCATGAACATGAAAACTACCAAAACAAAGGGATTTTCCAGAAAACCAAGACAAACAATAACAAAAATAGGCCTAATTTCAACCCAAAAAAAATAAAATCAAGACAAGGACACGAAATATGCAAGACATACCTTTATTATGCTAAACTATGAAAAAATGAAAAAACAAAACAAGGTTATGGTGCAAGATCATACAATAAACCACTGTTAAATATACAAAAAGTATGAAGGAAACATCATATATTCATACATTATTAAGGACATAACTCAAGAAAAATATCTACAAAATAACTCAAAATAACTTAAGGAAACTTTTTGGCCACATTATTAACTACATTATGGATGTGTAGTGGATGAATTTCATCCATGTGGATGATAATTAAACATTTGTCATGATGATCATAATGTTATTGATGATGTTGATGAATTATTACAGGATGTCAACTATGAATACTTTACCATTTTAGCATTAATTAAAATATTTTCAATACATGCCACTAGTTAACCAATCCACATGTGGTCATTATTGGGATCACAATTAATGATTGTCATTTGGGGTAGTAATTGGCTTTGGGTTAATGCTAAATAATAGGGTTTATATCCCATGCATTCTTAAGAATAACCAATCACCAACTACAATAATTTATAATCATTTATACAAATGTCAAGATTAATTCATTATAGTTGAATTTAAAGAATTTTTTAATATTGTTATTATAGTGAAAAAAATTCAAAAAAATTGACTAGTTATAGTTGAATTGGTAAAAGTAATATACTTATTTTTGGCTACTATAAATTATTTCATTGTAACTTACTTATAATTATTATAAATTACTTTTGGCTATTTTAAGTTATTTCATCTTAGGTTATTTTCGATTATGTGAGGTTATTATTGGCTGTTTTTTGCTATAGGTTATTTCATCTTATGTTATTATTGACAATTTTAATCTATTGTAGGTTATTTCACCTTAAGTTATTTTTGTTTATTGTAGATTATTTCACCTTGATTATTTTTGGCAATTATAAGCAATTCCAATATATGGTTATTGGTGGTTACTTTACTTGTGGATATTGGTTGTTATTTTATTGGGGTTATTGGTGGTTATTAATTGTTATTCTATTTATGGCTATTGTAATTGTTTATTGGTGACTATTAATGGTTATTTTATTAGTGGTTATTGATGGTTACTAGTAACTATTCTATTGATGGCTATTTGTGGATATTTTATTAGATTTTATTGGTGGGTGTTTTATTGGATTTTATTGGTGGTTATTGGTGGTTATTAATGAGTATTATATTAGTGGTTACTTATGGTTATTTTATTAATGGCTATTGGTGGATATTTTGATGAATGTTTGTGGTTATTAATGAATATTATATTAGTGGCTACTTATGGTTATTTTATTAATGGCTATTGGTGGATATTTTATTGATGAATGTTTGTGGTTATTAATGAGTATTATATTAATCACTATTGGTGGTTAAATTACCATAGGCTATTAGTAGTTATTTTATTATAGGCCATTGTTGTTTATTTTATTGGTGGTTATTGATGGTTATTCTATTGGTGGCTATTAGTAGTTATTTTATTAATGGCTATTGGTGAGTATTTTAATGATGGCGATTTTATTAATGGTTATTGGTGATTATTTTAATGATGGTTATTTTATTAATGGCTATTAGTGACTATTTTAATGATAGTTATTTTATTAATGGCTATTAGTGACTATTTTAACGATGGTTATTTTATTAATGGCTATTAGTGACTATTTTAATGATGGTTATTTTATTAATGGCTATTGGTGATTATTTTAATGATGGTTATTTTATTAAGGGTTATTGTGGTTATTTTCATGGTGGCTATTAATGGCTATTGGTGATTATTCTATTGGTGGCTATTAGTGGTTATTATAAATTATAATATGACTATTGAAAGTTATTATATTAGTAAATTATTATTGGTTTTCCATGTTATATTATGACTATTAGTGATTATTTTATTATAAATTATTGTTGTATATTATAGGTTACATTATCATAGTCTATTGGTAGTTATTCCATTATAAAATTATTCTAAATTATTTTTCATAAGTTATTATTGGTTGTTTTATGTTATTTTACCTTAATTCATTGTATTTTATTTTAGATTATTTTAAGTTATTATACTTATAATAACTTAAAGTATAATGACCTTGAATAACCTAAAATATAACTTAAAATAACATATATTAACTTAAAATAAAATAACCTAAGGTATAACATAAAGTTAGTTGAATAATTTAATTTAAATAACTTAAAAGTCTATAATAAATTAGTTAGGATACCTTAAGGTATAATAATGTATAATAATTTAGGGTATAATAATTTATAATAGCCTGTAATAACTTATAATAACGTAAGGTATAAGTTAAAATAATTAAAATAGTTTAAAACACTATAAGGTATATCATAAAGTAACATATATAATATATTTAAAACAACATAAAAAAAACTTATTTACAGTAAATTATAATAATGAATTATGTCAACTAGTAGTGAAACATGATGTTTGCATAGTGATATTATAGTGAAATAACTTTAACTAGGGTGAAATCACAAAAATGCAATGAACTTATTTCATTTTAAGGTCCCATAGTGATTTAGGTTAATAAACTGCACCCCACTTTTGTAGTAGTGTTTATGCATGATGGTGGGTGTTAGGCTTAGAGTTGATTTTTTGAATCATTTTTAGAGACATTATGCGTGACTAGACAAAATTTTTACATGGGTTGTTGCTGCACACATGCATGACTACAAAAGTTGTAATGGAATTTATAAAATAAAATTTTAATATCCAAAAACATGACCCAAAAATAGTGAATGAATGGAATGTAAACAAACCACACTTACAAGAAAATTTAAAGTGGAGTTTACAATACATTGTTTGAAAAAAAAGGCACCCATGAAATTTGTATTAAAATTTGCATTGAAATTATGGAAAGAAAAGCTTGAGAACTTTCTATCTATTTAAAGAACTTGTAGTTTTTTCACTATTGGAATAATACTAGTAATTAATTAGGATTTCAATTTTCTTATTTCACATTCCCCTTTTTTTTAGCTAATAAACAAAGTGTGAAACATGCATGTGGGAGTTGAAGGTTGTGGTCATTATCAAGGTACCCCAAAAAAAAGTTACAAAAAACTCCAATTCACAAAATTCAATTATGGACTAATTTTTCTTTCATATTATATCTTAAGTTTGAAATGACCAATAAATTTTATAAGTTGAAATTAACACCTAAAAAAGGTTAAATTAAAAATTTTGTTACACAATTTAACATCCTTCAAATTTTTGAAAACTAAAATTTAATCTTAATCCTAACAGTTCTAATATGGTATAAGAATCAATATGAATAATAATATTATGCCAAATTGCAAAAAATTAAAACCATAATTAGATTTTTTTGTTAAATATCAAATGCAATGAAACTTATACCATATACATTTTTCAAAATTTTAATAAAATTTTAATATTAAATATATTTTAAAAATTACAAGCATAAGGACTAGTAAATGAACATTATTTAATATGTTGTTAAACACATATGAAACATGTAGATGTAAACTAATTCTAAATGCAATTTTTTTACAAAAAATACTGAAATGTTTTCAAGTACAAGTAATTTAAATTACATGTCACATAACCAGAATCAATTAAAATTATTTAAAATTATTTAAAGATTGTAAAGCCTTGAATATTGGTTCGTGAAAACATACTGTGATTGTGACTATGGCCTAAACATTAATGGTTTGCTTATGCACTAAACAACTTTGCTAAGCTAACCTTTTGTCTTTTAATACACACGTCCATGAGCTTAATGAGGATAGGCTTCATATAAAAATTGGTTTTTCTTACATATGTGATTGTTGTTCCTACATGTGCAACCTTTGCAATGGAAAGGCCCAAGTTATTAGAAGAGTTTGCCCAAACTAATTATACACATTATATGTCATAAATTTATTAAAAACAACAGAAATTATATCATGTCCTTAATTCCTTAAGGTGTAAATGAATTAAATAATAATCTTTGAGCATGAAAACATTAGATCATTAAAAGAGAAGATGGAAACACTCCTTTGACTAGGTGTACAATTTTTAAAAAAGTATTCAACCTTTGCATTATTGATTTGGATTGAATATCCAATATTAAAAAACATTTGCATATTTTCAACATTATATGCAAATCCCTTATTCAAACAAGTTAATTCCATTTGACCCCGTGAAAGATGCTCGCAAATCTGAGAGCCTCACTTGTTGGTTGGATTCTTACTTCAAGAAAAAATAGACATTGGACCTTTTAAGATTTTTAACACAAATGATTGATTTCCTAAAAATCTTTTCATTTTATTGTTTATTACAAGTGTCATGGAAGGGTCTTCCTTGTGAAATAAAGGGAATGGCCTTGGGACCCCATTGTTCATTTGAAAATTGTTCCTTTCTTCAAACATTCAATTAAAAAGAGTGACATAGTGACTAGAGGTCACAAAGCCAATATGTCTACTTTCATGAACTTTTAAATCTAACTCTTATTGGGGAAGATGCTCAACACTTAATTCCAAATTTTAAATGGTGCAACCATCATATCGTTTATGTTCAACAATGGGTTCCTTGTGAACTTTAGGTTGAACTACATGGGCATACATTTTCGTTACGTGACATTTTAAATGATAGCAAAAATGAAGAACCCAAGTGCCTTAACTTGCATGTTAATGGATTTTCTTTTCCTATGCAACCTCTTGATATTCTATGTAGTTTCATTGTTATATATATATATATACCAAATGTACTTTGAAGGTAAGCATTACACCAACAAAATTCTACTACAAGCTAAGACCTCCACCTTCGAATTGGGCATGGCAACTTAGTGTGTGATTGTTAATGACTCCAAAACCTTAAAAAGGTCATTACTTTCTCCAAACATGGTTAATGAAACAACCTTTCCAACATTGAATAAAACTTTTCAATTGGACATCATCTACCCCCAAATCATATTTTAAGCGGAAGGAAATCAACTTTTCAATCCTATTGCAATTTTTCAAACAATCATAACTTCTATCTATTAAGTTTTTTTTCCATAACAATATTTTTTATACAATTTTGCTTTTGTTGGAGCTCATGAAAAATGAAATCATTTGTCTCAATAATTTTATTTTTTGGGGGGTTATTTTTGAAACATTTAAACATTTTCTTAACTACACTTTAAAACCAACTTAATAACTATATTTAAACCCTCTTAGAGCTCATCTATGCATGTTAATGCATATTAAGATTTTGTACACATGAGGTTCACAAATAACTAATATTTTTACAAATTGGAGTACTAAATTGAACACTTCACTAATTAAACCATGGTCGAAGTTTCTACATATGATTTGGACACTAGAGAAAATCCCAAAATGCATGACAAAACCTACATAAATCAATGCCAAGAGAACACTTTTTAGAAGAGGCCAAGTTTGATTATACCCATCTCTTCCTTATGTGGCCTAAACCCAACACATGTTTTTCACTTTATACCATATGTTGATTCTTCATTCATATTTCTCCTACTTATTATCAAGGTTCAAGGTAGGATAAAAACACTCATTCACCAATGAATTTTTTGGGCAAACTTTTGCCATTTTGTGAATAATATTTTGTCACAAATTCCTTGCTGAAAAAGAAAAAGAAATCCAAACAAATCGCCAATAATCACCTCAATTACCTACAATATGGAAGGGTGCTTAAAGTTGTCTACCATGGATGACATGAGAAGCAAAAGTAAAAGAAGATAATGACAACACAAAACAAACAAGAGATTGAAGTAGAAGATATGAAATAGAACTTGCATAAACCCAAGGAAAGTGAAGTGGAAGTTGTGGGTGTTGAGGAGAAACATGATTTGGTGTTGTAGTGTAAAACCAAGCTGAATAATACTGAGGATGATGCTGAAGATACTGAAACTATAGATCACCAAAAGTCGAGCACGAGAGCCAACTATGCATACTAACTCAAGCATGGACTTATCTATGACATTGCAGAGAAAAACATGACAATCCAATAAATGGTGAACCATCTGGGTCCAACACGTGATTGAAGATCTGATTCTGGCCAAAATGGCTAACAACTTTAACTTGCTATTTCTCCTGAACACATGATCTCTCTCTCTCTCTCTCTCTCTCTCTCTCTTCTCACATTTGGTTGAGGTATGAGAGAATGGTGGTTGATGAAAATTTAGAGATTATCTTGATGTAAGAACCCAAAATTTGGAGCAATTAGTAAAACCCAAATTCAAAGGAGTTTTCCCAGAACTCATACACCATGCTATATATGTTGTTAATTGTGCAGTTCAACACATATGATGTACCTACTAGTAGGAGAGAAACAAGTGGCTCATCACATAATTAGTGTTGAAGCTGCCAAGGTAGGTAGCCTGCTATGGTATTCAAGCTACTAAAATTGGAATCAAATGGTGGGTGGTTAGCATGGTGAAGAAGCCCAAGTGGATGCTTCTTCAGTTATAGTGGAGGACTCCACATGACCCTAGAAGAAGAATGTAGAGACACCAAACTTGGACCTTGGTTCTGGGTGGGTGGATCCCCATTGTCTCTAGTCTCTCTACCTACACTGAACAGCAGAGCCAATAAACAAATAAACCATGAGTAGGTATGTACTTTGAATGCTCATTTTCTGCTTGAAGTATTCTTGTAAAATGACAGCATGCTGAAGAAGGCTGTCAGATTGAGCAAAAGAAGGAAAGGAGGAGAAGGAGGAGGAGGAGGAGCAGGAGGAGGAGGAGCAGGCTTCAATGCTATTCTTCCAAAGTTGTTGGCAAGACAGAAGAAGAAAATAGAAGACAATTTGCAAGTGAAGCTCAGCCATGTTAGCCATGTTAAGGTCTTAACTTATGGGTGAGGAATGTGAGTCCCATCATAATCACAAAAGAAATCTCATGAGATTGTGCTCCACAAAGAACACAATAGGGTTTGTTGGAGGAAACCCTAAGGGTTCTTGTCGTTGTTGTTTGTTGTTGTATAGCAGTTCTCACCATCACCATCATCACGATCATCGATCGGTCTTGTTGCTTCTTCTTCTTCTTCTTCTTCCCTGATTTTTTCTTCTTTCCTATCGGTGGTTGTCTTTGAAGAAGCTGATTTGCTCCTTTGGAGTTCCGCTCTTGGAAATTTTCCGTTTCTTGTTGCTCGAGGTTTTTGTGTGGTGTGTGTGTGTGTGTGTGTGTGTGTGTCTCTCTCTCTCTCTCTCTCCTCCGCTTTCGTCTCGGGATTTTTTTTTTTAATGATGGAGGGCTGAAGAACGTCAGATGATGGAGACCGAGGAACAGAGAATCGGTAAGCGCCAAGTGCTTTTTTGCTTTCGGAGTTTTGTTTTCCCCCGATTGAAACAAACAACTAAGTACGTGCGTGATTTTCTCGGATCTTTGTTTGTTGCTGCTTTCGTCGGGAAAGAAACCAGTAGATCCAGAGATCAACTGGCTGGTTTGCCATGCGTGTAGGTGAAGAAATTGAAGAAGAAGGTGGTGCTACTAGGTCAGAGGAGCCAGCGGCTAGAGACTCGGAATTCGTTGGTGAAGAAGGCGAGGAAGAAGATGCTAGGTCGGAGGATCCTCCAGTTCGCAAGAGGAAGGCCGGCGGCGGCTCTACAACAACAGCAGGCGTCGATACTACTAGTGTTGCAGATATTGCTGGTGGAGAAGTTGTTGCCCGAAAAGCCAAAAAGAAGATCAATGTGTGGAGCAAATCCTCTACAAGGAAGAGCAGCAAGAAGCCTAAAGCTTCCAAGCCACAGAATGGCGATAGAAAAGATGAGTACATTGAAGTGAATCCCTCACAACGTTACCAGCTTGAGGAGAGATGTGGGATCCAGCTTTCAAAGGTAAGGTCTGTCTCCTTGTGCGTTTCTTTTCAATACTGGTAACACTGAGGATTGTTTGTTTGGTTTTCTGATTGCTGAAATTATTGTCTGATGTAATCTCAATTTTGTTGTGCATGTGGATGGATGGATGGACCTGCCATGCCTGCAGGATCAGAAGGCAGAAAAAGTGGAGCTCTCACTAGACAAGCTGACAGCAAGTAGTGAGAAAGGATATCGAATGGTGCGAGCTACACGAGGGGTAACAGATGGAGCTTGGTACTTTGAGATCCTTGTAAAGGATTTGGGGAAGACAGGACACACTCGCCTTGGCTGGAGCACATGGAAAGGAGATCTTCAGGCTCCTGTTGGCTTTGATCTAAATAGCTACGCCTACAGGTCTCTCTCTCTTTTTTCCCGTCTCAACACTAGCACATTTTCTTTCCAACTCACACAAAGTGGTGACTTTCAGATGTGAAAAAGAAGATTGTACTTGCAGTGAGCAAAAGACTTACTGAATTCAAATGGAGATTACATTTTGCAGTGGACTAATCAAATTGTGTGATACACTTGACTTTGTTGACAGAGATGTTGATGGAAGCAAGGTACACCAGGCTGTTCGGAAAACCTATGGAGATGCTTATGTTGAAGGAGATGTGATTGGTTTCTACATCAGTTTACCAAATGGTGCTGAACTGGCCCCCAAGTATGACCTCTATGTTTCTAAGGCAAACAGGACAGTCTACCCAGTTCCTGTAGATAAAACTGAGGGGCCCCCAAAGCATGTACCAGGTATTGAATGCTCAAATCTTTGGAGTTTTGAGTTTGCAGTATTATCAGATTTGCCCCAAGTGTGGAACAAAGATTGGTTTTGTACAGAAATAAACTTGTGTGGAATGAAGCCTTGCAATTTTTAATATGAGAAATAATGAGCTAGTGATGCTCTTCAGATTTTAGGGTAGGCATAGATGTATCTGTGTCTCTTGGGAATGCCGCAATTTCTGTTTTTTGTCATTCGATCAGCACACTAACACACTAAGCTCTTGGAAGCAGGGAGTGAGATTACTTTCTTCAGAAATGGCGTGTGCCAGGGCACCGCATACACCGACATTGTTGCAGGTGAATACTTTCCTGCAGCTTCTATGTACACACTCCCATCACCTGAGAAAAAATGTTCTGTCCAATTCAATTTTGGGCCCAATTTCCACTTTCCTCCTACAGATTTTGGAGATAGACCAACCCCACAGCCAATGTCACTTGCCCCTCCTCCTGAAGGACTATCGGCACAGGATCTTGAAGAGCGACCTGCTGTGATTGGGCCAGGAAAAGAAACCAAAAAGCCTGACACAGCTTCAGGGCCTGCAACAAAATCAGGAGGTAAGCACAGAATGGCAGCTGAGCAAGGTAGCTGTGATGCAGAAGGAGCTCGAAGCAAGAGAAATGCTGAAGACAAGGGCAAGACCACAGGAACAACAGGGAAGAAGGGTCCCCAGAAACGAAGCCTCTTTACTGAGGTTGCAGAATCTCTTGTTAGTGACTCAGAGCTTCAGATAGAAGTGAATCTGGAAGGCTGCAGCAATGATGGAAGTGCCAATTTGGAGGCCGGTCTTTAAGTCCATCAGCATGTTCAAAGCTTGTTGGAAGCACTGCAATTCAATGCATTTACTACCTTGTGGCGTGGGGGTGTGTTTCCTTCTCCAATCTCCCACTGCATCAATTGAGGTCACTGAAATAGGATTCAACTGAAGCTCTGGTTGGGAATCCCAGTAATTTGCAATTGAACTTGTGTGCCAAGCCCATGTGCATTTCAAATGTTATTGTTTGGTCTATTTTTGTTAAATAGGACTTGTACAATAACTTGCTGTTGCATATGGAAACAAGGCACAACTTCTGCATTAATGCCAATGGTATAAAACCTAAATTTTTTGGTATCACCCAAGATTAAGAAAAGGATGTTCAAGATGGCAGTGATCCAAACACCTCTTGAGATGCAAGGATGAGAGTTTTCATATCCAATTGTGATTTTGCAACGAATTATGCACTCTTGTATAGTGTTCTGGATGCATTTGGACATCTTGCAGTAGAATTGCAATTTCTAACCACAAGAACATTGAAAAGACATTTGTCACAAGCACGCAAAAATGGTATTGTTGCTTGTTGAATAACTTGCAGATCCTTTGTCACCTGCCCATGACACTAAGTATGTTAAGAATAAAATTCTTTCGTCACAATGAAATGAAAGCATCCAATCAAAAAACTAAATTGAACTTGAAATTACCAGTGTTGTGTGTTTCTTGGGTTCTAGAAGAAACCTTGGGTTCTGGTTCCAAAAAAATTTATAAGGGGCATTTTGGTTCTGGGTAGGTTTTTTAAAAAAATATATAAGTGAGATCTGGTTTTGGTTCCAGTTTTTCAATGTGAAGGCTTCAGTTTCAGTTAGAAGGCTATTTCAAAATAGGCTGGTTCCTGGTTAAGGTAGGTTAGGGTAGATTTGGATTAACCCCAGTTAGTTTCCAAAATTCAAAACAACATTGAAATGAATCCAAGTAAAGAATTTTTTCATTCCAAAAACAAGTCAGATTGCTATAAAGAGAAGGCCAAATGAAACCAATCTAACTTATTTTTACTAACATAAACTAACCTAAACTACATTACTAATGGATTACAATCATTTTTTATGACAATTTGTTTCATATTGTCTCATCTCATGCGATTGTATTCAATTTTGAAATGGGTCATCTTGACACTCTTGAATTCAGCCCACAAATAGTTCCAAGTGAGCTCCCAACCAAGCCCCTAATCTGTCCCCTCAAACCCACCACCTCAAAAACCCTCAATGGACTCTCTTTGCTCCAAAATAGCCCTAAAGTCTGCCCCCTCAAATCCACCCCCTCAAAAACCTTCCATGGACTATCTTTGCTCCTAAATGACCCTAAAGTCCGCCCCCTAAAACCCACCACCTCAAAAACCCTCAATGGACTCTCTTTGGTCCTAAATAGCCCTAAAGTCTACACCCTCAAATCACCACCTCAAAAACCCCCCAATGGACACTTTTTTTCTCCAAAATAGTCCTAAAATCTGCCCTAATTCAGGCTTGAAAAAAGTACTTAAACACTTAATAATGCACACCCAAAATCTACCTTATTTGTGCCTTTAAACATCTTGCTTCAAAACTAGAAAAATTGGCCCCTAAACAACCCAAATTCTGCCCTAACTTTGCCAAATTCAAAATGCTAAGAAAACTCTTGCAAAGTGGCATATCAAGGAAGAAATTTTTAAAAATTAAATCCTAGCAATTTTTTGTGGTTCCATCACATCCAATCCTAGGGTTTGGGGTTTGGGTAGCCCTAAAGCAATAACCTGCTCCACACATTACTCCAAAAACCTATGACAACCAAAATAACAAGTTGATTATATTAACTTTGATAAACATGAACATCAAATTTGGGAAAGAAAAAAAGACTTGAGAAATACAAGAAACAAAATTTACCTAACCCTATAGAAGCTTTCATCCAAATCCAAAAGCATGAGTGATACAATTACATCTTCATTTTCATCCATTAGGGCTTATTCCATTTCTAGGAATCTTTCCAAGGATGATGGAAAACCACCAACATAAACATCATCAAGCCAATTCTTGTAAATGCTTATAAGCATTTCAAGATTATCCATGCCCAAGTGAAAACGTCATAGGTTTGTGCAAATACTTGTAATATTGAAGACTTTTTATGTCTCAATTTGAAATTCCACAATCCCCAAGATTTGTCGAGTTACAAACCCAACATAGGAAAAATGAACCTTGTGGGTTCTCCACCATGGCAACGGATCTTTGCATTCTTCTTCATTAACTTTCTTGGTCCTGAAATGGGTTAGTTGTTCTTTCACCATTGATAATGCCATATTATCATCACTTTCTATGCATCACCAAAATTTGTACATTGGAAACTTTAAGATGCAGAACTACCTTCACCTTTTTCATTTGCATTAATTGGGTTTAGGTTTTTCTATGCACAAAGAAGAAGTGGGAACAATACCTCTCTATCATATTCACTTACAATATGAAAATCCATTTGTTAAGTTGAAAAGAAAACGTGAATGGGAGGGGTTTGAAAATTGCTATCACATGTTTTTGCACGCATTGTTGTATGATTTGGAGTTCACCATCAAAATCTTAAATCTCACCAAAATCAAATGTGCAACAATCCACCCACATTTGGCATACTAATGAGATTGTGAAAGCAAGGGCATTAGAAAATAGCCAGTAACATCGACTTTGGTTCAACATACATTGTTGAACCACAAGACCCAAAGTATTTATAACAACTTGGGCTATAGCCCAAACTTGTGGAGTTAGCACATGACTTTGAAATGCCAATGATTGTTGTTATCCATAGCATAAAGCAATGGTGTATTTGAATTCTAAAATCTTTTGAAACCAAATGACTTTGGAAACAAACCTAGTTTTGATTGGAGTCTTGAGCTTTCTTGGGGGCACACCATTATGGAAACATGTTTTGTGCCACTCCTACCAACCCTTCACACCCTTTCTTGGTCCATGTGATAACTTTTGACAAAATAAATTGTGCTTCCATGATGGAAATAATGGTTAAACAAACACAAACTTTCAAATCACCGGTGACATATTGACAACATTTAGACATAACATGCCCCCAAAAATGATTGTGTCAAATTTAACCCTCCACATGAAACAACAAAAATCAAAGTTTGAATCATGGTTGTTAAGCACAAAATTAACATGTCTTTAACATCTTTCTTTGAATCACTCCCTCCACCCTTTGAAGAACATCTAAGAGGTGTCACAATTCGGTGATCACCTTTCTAACCTTTGTAGGTATTCACTTTGGGTTAAATACTCATCTCAGCACCCCAACTAACCTTTTGAAGACCCCATGTTCAATACAATAACACCATTGTAGCAAAACATACAAGGAGAAATTGCAGCCATGTCACCCGAGTCATATCCTCTTTTATCATCTACTTGAGATAACATAACCAACATAAAGTAAAGGTCTGGCCTTTTGTCAAACAAAATTTTCTTTCCCCCTTTGTAATTTATGTTTTACCTTTCCTTTGTTTAATATAAACAACAACCTCTTTATTTGTTCACAACCCCTTTCCATTTATTTATATTATAACCAATTGTAACCCTAAACAAATAAACCACAAAAAAACAGACACACACAACATTCATTAAATGAAACAAAAATTTCTTCAAATCAATCCTTCACACATCAAAAGAAAAGGAAGGTAGTTAAACTATAATCTTTACTTCTTGGATATTGGTTTCCTACTCTAACCAAATTTCTACCCATGCCTTGCCAAACCCACTCCCTTTTATATGAACAATCTTACCTTCCCCACTTTTTTGCTTATATTGTTTTCAACTTTCAAAAACCATGACAACCCATACCTATTCAAGCTCTTCAAAACAACTCTTCTTGTTCTTTACTTTCCCTTGTTTTAACACAAGAAGGTAGACCTTCTTTTTCATTCCTAGGTCATATAACCCCTTCTTTTTCTACCCACCCTCCTTTTTAAATTCTACCTTTTTAGGCTTAACATTAGTTTTTTGTACCTTTTCTTCCATTTGCTTTTGAGTGGAACTATTTTTCGAACCTTCCCTTGAGCAACTGTCACCACCAACTTGTGATGCTTCCACCTCCATCCTAACTGTGCTTCTTGGTTGGCCATACTTGAAAGTTCACCTCTTCATGATGCAATAGCCCTTTCACCTTACTTGGAATTTTCATAATATGTCTAACTCCCTATCAGCCAAGATTTCACATCCTCATCATCACTCCCCACTCCCTCCCACTTCCTCACACAACATTCATCATTTGTTGAGCGAAATTTTCATGCCCCTTAACACCTTACCCTGGGTCACTCCCCTTACCCCTTTGGAGATTATCAAATTGAGGAGTCACAAATTACATGCCAACTTCTAACTCTTCTACCTTCTAATTTATGACTTGTTATTTTAGAGATTCCCTTCCCCCTTTCCTCTTAACTTGGTAACAATGGAAAAGGTACAACCTTATGGTGCTTAATTTAATATAATCCTTTTTTAAAATAATTGTTTCTTTATTTATTTGCTATCCTTATATGTTCCTATTCTTGTTTGTTATAGACAATCATTCCATTCCTTCTTCTTCATTGCTTTTCTTTACCACCCTCCCTTTAACTTGTTGCAACCCTAAACCAAAATTATTCATACAAAGGTCATTTCACAAGGGTTATGGAAAATCATTATATACCAAAACATCTCACATCATTCAAGGTGAGGTTACATCATAATTCTTCCAACTTGGAGTTTCTCCACTCCCATCTATAGTTCATTTTTACCTATTCCCTAAACTCTTCTCCTTCATTACAACCCTACCTCCTCCTATTTACAAGTTCAGAGCCTTTAACATTAACCCAAAGGAAAACAACCCCTTGAATTTTACTACCAAAACAAACTTGTTTCTTGATTATATTTTGTTTTCTTGCTTTTGCAAAAAGGCAAACCACTGCTTGCTTGTTCCTAGGTCCACACCCAACAATCCCCAATTTCCTCTTTTTTAATATTCCTAACCCGTTTATTCCAACAAGGTATGAGTATCTTTTCTTGACCTCCACTAGCTACCTCCCATTCACCATGTTCATGAATTCATACATTTATGTTGCCATAACCGCCATTACTTGAAGATCTTGTTTCCATTCTCCAGCAAATGTTGAATTGGTCTTTGAAAAGTTGGCTAGTTCATGATGTTGTGGCCTCCCACCTTCATCCTCCTTGCCTTCCAATGATTTCCAAAATCTCATGCCCCTCTTTACAACTACCATCATCACTCCCTCCTATTTACAACCCCCCTCCCACGTTCCAATCTCAAGAAGAAAAAAAGAAGTCAATAGTTAATTCCTTGCTTCTTAGCTCCTTGGAGGTTCCACTAGTATTGCCTTACCCTAACCTTAATTGCTTAGAAACTTCTAGGAATCATATTTCATCTTGTCCATACCCCTTTATCCAAAAAGGTTAACCAATTTCGAACAAGGATAAAAAATCCAACCTTGTCCTAATATGACCAACCAACTTCCCCTCTTATTTTAACTAGGCCCTACTGGCATAAGGACATATGTTTTAACTTGATCCCCTTAGACTCATAGTTAACCCCAAAATTTTCTTAGCCATCCTAACCTTTCTTAATCAAAATTAAGATAGGCTAATTTGAACCCAACATCATTCTCGAGGTGGCAGGAGTAGTCAACAATGCTTTCCTCCCCTCTTAGCTTAAAAAAAAAGCTACTATTATTGTCTTGACCTAAACCTAATTCCTAACACCTTCCTAAAAGCCACTTGTGCCACGTCTATTCCTTATTCAATTGATTTAGCCAATTTAGGTGAAGACAAGGTAACCCTACCTTAACCTAATCCAACTATTCTACCACCCACCTTATCCTATCTAGGCCACCCACCCCCTAGTAATACATATGGGATAAAATCAAACATACTACTTTATCCCATGGACCTTGGGTTAACCACAAAATTCTATTAGCTGACTTACATATTCTTAACCAAAATTGGGTTATACTAATTGGGGCCCAACAATATATACTTACAACTTGACAATTACATATATATTAACTAGAAACTTTTAGTTAGTTGGGAGGCAAAATTATATACTTGATATCTGCAATGAGAATGAAGGAAAATAGATGACAAATACCCACTTAAGCATCATGAACAAGGTTGAGGTAGCCTACCATATGTATTGTGTTTGTGATTTGGAAATGCTTAGACTTATTGACAACCTTTGCTAATGTAGTACCTTGACAGCTTTGACAATAAAAAATTGCAAAGTTTAAGATTGCCGAAAATGTTCCTAATGGTGTTTCCCACATGTTTATTAATTTTTATCTAATATGCTTTGTTACATGTTCCTTATGTTGTTCCCACAGTTCCTTTGTGTTCACATAACGAACACACACAAACTCCTTAAATTTATACCCTTTATATATATATATATATATATGGCCACAAAATGAGGCATGTGAAAAAAACAGAGAAAGTTTTGAACTTTGAATGCACCCACAACTAATTAATAAATAGAAATCACACACAAAACTATCCTACACAATGAAAACCCTATTACACAATACACTACTGAGAAAATTCAGCATGATTCCAACTATCCTTGGATTGTGTTGTTTTCACAATCCAAGACACAAAAAAATGGATATGATTTAATCTGGTATGGCCAGTTAGGCTCCAAGAAGTTCACATGCTATTATCAATATATATTAAATATAGATGTTTGTTTGTTTGTTTAGATATGGTCACATAGTAATGTTCCTAAACCATGGGGCCCCCTTGCTTTGCTCTTGGTATAGTCCAAAAACTCTGAACAATGTGATGTGCACATTTGTCGTTTCACAAGTTTTGGACTAAAGGAGCAAAAAATATTAAATTAAAAGAAAAAAAAACTTTTTTGTCTTTTGAAAAATTAATTTAAAATTTTTAATTTAACAAGGTTCCACAAGAACTCTTCATTTTAAGCTCCACTTTGATCATTATTATAATATTGAGATGAATGACCTTGCAAGAGGTTTGAGATATAGTTTGGGGCCCATTAAGCAATGGGTCAATCTGAAAGTTCATGAAGTTAGATTGTCCTACTTCATGCTTGAGAGCTGGTGAATAGGAAGAAATAAGAAGAAGAAGAAGAAGAAGAAGAGGACAAAAGTTTCAAGCTGGTGACTTGAGCAAACTTGAGCAAACTTGAGCAGCATGTTATAAAACCCTAGATGTCAGGACAATGCAAATTCACTTTTAAAAAAAAAGGCAACCCATATCGAGGCTTTTGAAGGGTTAAGTGCAAAAAAGGGAGTTAACCCAATGTTGTTGATTGGTTAGCCCCACTGAGGAAGCACAAGAGTTCAACTATTGCCCCCCTTGACACGGGTTGAATCTATGCAAATTAGACAAAGCCCATATCATACCCACCTTACTAAGTTATGGTGGGCGATTGTGAAGTGTGAATCGGTGTTGTGTGGGTATTTGATTTTGTTACTAATCGTTTGTTGGTTTTGGGTTTTTTTTTGGAAATTTTGAAATCAAAGGACCATTTGGGTTCTAATTTTTGGAAAAAAATTATTAGTTGAGGATTAACTCCTACACCTGTTACTATTGCTTGGCCACCTACCCATTCAAGCACCCAATAGCTAGCTAGGCAAAGACTGAGAAGAGAACGTGCATGGCTTGTAGTTGCCATGCATGCCCATCTCTCTTGCCCGTGCGATTGATGGAGGTCTTGTGTGGAAGAGAATTTTGCATGTTCTCGAACATGGCCCAAGCTTCAAGTGTGACAGAAGGTTGTTTGACCATGGCCCTCTACAACACTTGTGTGAAATCAAATGTGAATAGCAAACATGTTGCCCAACTTTTCTCTCTTTCTTGGAATGGCTCATCCATAAGTAGTAGGAGAAGATTTTACACAAAAGACGAGTTCTTCTAGTTTTGTTAGGTGAGCAACTTGTGTATTCTTACAACCATGGCATCATCATCATCTATAGAGGCTGGTTCTCGGGAGTGCCGTCACCCTAAGCTCCTTATACAAGGTTTGGAGCATTGGCTCAAGAACAACCAACACCAAAAGTGATCTTATTGTGTAACAAGGGGCGTGTCACACACTATGGCCTTGCCATTTACATTAAAAAGTATCTTAAGGCAAAAGAAGAATTATGGAAGCTCAAATAATTTC
>Ga0116231_10007576_pt1 | contig 19743 bp, 17 predicted proteins | sample S1TSphgellanicum_2_FD_89695 | JGI IMG/M metagenome (GOLD analysis project Ga0116231, IMG submission 89695) | Host-associated microbial communities from peat moss isolated from Minnesota, USA - S1T2_Fd - Sphagnum magellanicum MG | ecosystem: Host-associated > Plants > Peat moss > Unclassified...
ATGTAGTGAATAGCCCATGTAGCAACTCTGGAAGAAGAAGAAAAGAAAAGAAAAAAAAAAAAAACATGAAGTAGAAGAAAAAAAAAATTCTCTTATCTTTTGCATGCCATCACCACAGAACTCATGGATGCAGATCGCTCTGCAGTGCCGCCGCCAGCATAGTTTGTTTCATTTCATTGTTTCGTTCCACCAATTCGTTCCACCATTTCGTTTATTGTTCCGTTCCATTGTTTCATCTGACATTCATCACTATTCGTCCAACCCCTTTCGTCCACCAACGTCCGTTTGTTATCGTTCATCCCCGTTGACGCATCATATTCTTCAAACCATATGTTGTGTTAGAACTTTGTAGTTAGTGCTTTATATTACTACAAAATTTTGGGGCATGGGACAACACCATGTCCTCAAATGATGAAAGCACTATTACTCAGCCAGAACCAAGGTATCAGCTACAAAATAACACACAATCATTTGAATCGATTTCTTTGAGCTCATAATCTTCACGATGGTACCATCAAGCGTCTATAGCGCCATCGTCATCTAGTACAACGCCTACCATGAATTTAGGTTCAAGTTACATTACATCAACGATACATTAGAGTCCATTTGGAGGGGTTAATTAGTGGGGTACGCCTACTGCCAGACTAACTTTCACACCATCACCATATATTTCGCTACAAGCCGTTACCTCTACACCCATATACACCATGGAGGTTAGTAGTTCCTCTAGGATAATTAAAAAGTTCAACGGAAAGCCAGGTACCATTTCTTTGAGGGAATTCAAGGCAACTTTCTTAACTGTGGTTTGTGAATTGGAGCTCAAGTATGGCACTAATTACACCGAGGTGTTCGCATTCAAACAACTAGCTCGTTATGTGCATTATGAGGCATTAAATGTTTACAAGCAACATTTTTCGAGGATTTTGGGTGTCACCCAGATCCCCAATCCAACTTATGCCACAGCCATCGCCATCGCCTTCCAAGTTGCACTACAAACTGCCATTGCACATCATGGGATTGTGTCTAATAATCTAAATTTGGTACCTACTTCAATAAACTTTTTTCCTCAACAACTCATTGCTACTACTGCAAACATTCCTCCCACCATCGATGCACTAGCTTTTGTTGATCCAATGGGGGAATTTTTTTCGAATTCTTGAGCTGGAATTTTTGGTTAAGAGTTTTGAAAAAATTCTGCAGCTCTTCACCTTCTTTCGGCAAAAGGATAAAACCCTCAAGATGCTCTACAAGAGGCTTCTCCAACTTAAAGAGGATACTAAAAACATCACAGACTTGGAAGCTACCCATCGGTATTTTCATTCATTGGAGGTACTTCGACACTCCATGTGCAAGTTTTGCAACGAGTTTTTGCAGAATTTGGATACTCGTACATTTTGCAAGATGTGTAGAACATTTTTGAAAAGTCAAAATTGGTTCATGTACACTATGAGGCCAATACTATGAGGCCTCCATCACGTTCAAAGCCTCAGCCTCCACTAGCTGTGCCAACTAGATCATCACATTCTTCTTCAAGGGCTAAAGTAATGCACTTGGCTACACCCATCCTACTTTCTTGCAACTACCGTGGTAATCCTACCCATAAAGCTAGTGAGTGCAACATGCTTTCCAAGGATCTCTTTTATGATTATTGTGGGAAAGAAGGACATCAAAAAGCTATTTATTTTGCCAAGTTCCCCAGAACGGAAGCAACTTCGATTACCACAGCAAAATTTACTAACATCTTTCATTGCCCCTCAACCAAAAGCCAAGGCACTTCAGCCTTCCACTCAAGCTTTCCCCACCAAGGGTAATTCCAGTAAGAATGCTAAGAAGAAGGAGCATAATGCTGACAAGAGGGAGGTGCTTCAAGCCCATGCCGCTCAAGTTCAAACTCTACAAAATGAACTCGAATCATTGAAGGCCCAACTTACTAATCTCAAAGGTAAATCTTCCCAACCAACTAGTCATGCCCAACCTATACAGGGTTCAGGATCATGGGAGCGACCTCCTAGGTCATTCTATGGCCTTTCACACGATGCCATGGTTGGGGAATATGTTCTTTCCAGTGCACACAATTCTAGTCTCCCACCAAATTCGCCATTTTTTTTTACCCTTCCTATTTCGCAGCACAAGAGGCTAATGTGGCACCCAAAGTTTCTGCCACTAGGTAGGTAATTCAGACTGATGGACTTGCATCTAGTTCAAATCCTATTACCAGGGCTAAAGACCTCAAGCAGTCATGCCACAATCTTTTCGTCCTTTCAACATGAAAGAAAAACACACCTTATTGGCAAGGGGGGAAAAGACTACTATACCAAAAGTTGTTAGTGACGCGCCCCCAAGCTCCTTGATATACTCAAAGGTGAATCTGAAGTGAAAATAATGGAAGAACAAGGAGTTGAGGCAGGTTCCCTGGCTTGTAACACTTTGGGGGTAGAAGGGCATGCTAAAGCTCTGGGATGGGACTAGGAAGAATGATAAGCAACTAATCACTCACACAGACCTGCACAAAACCAAACAACAAGTTAGTTAGTGTATAGTTGAAACACTTTTGGTGCTAGGACAAGCCACGGGCAAACTTGGATTCACAATACTCACCACGGCTTGGACTTGGGGGAAGCCACCACCTTCCCCCTTATAGTACACTTTGTGCCTCTCCATGAAGTCCACATCCAAATGGCATTTTGTCCGGGGAGTCCCGAAATTCCCAAAGTTGGGACTTCCGTGACTTTCAGGGCCCATAACTTTATGTGCATACCCAATTAAAATAAGGTCTAAAGCGAAGTTATAGCCCTCGTCAAGAACTTTCCAACGGTATGTCGCACGCCACCTGCACGCGAAGAAATTGGGTCGATTCCCGACTTTTAGTGGTCGGGAATCAAACTGCTAATTTGACTTCTGGCCTTTCTTTTGGCCATAACTTGTGTTTCAAATGTCCAAATGGGTGATGTGAGCCCATTTTAGACATGTTTTAATAGCTTTCAAAGATATAAATAATTCTTCAATCCAATGGGTTTTGACCCTTGCAATCTCTCCTTGAAGATTCGGGAGTCCATCAAGACTCTAACTCCCCAAGGGCAGCTCACTTGGGAGTGTGAGGGCTCATTCTCTCACATTCTCCTGCACTCCTGGGAAGATGTGCCTCCTGGGCCTCCCTCTTATCTCGCACTTTTACAAGCCTTTGCCTTGGTCACGAGCTCAAGGTTAGGGTTGCGATAGCTAAGGCATCAAATTTTCGTGTCCCAAGAGTACATGTACATCAGGAAAACACACAATTTTCCACTAATCAACTTATGGAGTGCCAACTTCAAATGCGTGAAATGGCACAAAAGCTTGTGAGTACACCATTGTTTAGTTTTCAAGATTTGAAGCTAAACACCAAAGACATAATTGCAGTATTAAAGGATACCCTGAACATTACATCATGTCTTCTACCAATCCTTGATCCACATGCTACATGGCTCCCATCCAACACCTTGGAAAGACACTTGATTAGTTCATGTGTTACGGATGGCGTTCGTAATCTGGTCACTAGTTTTAACATGGCTAAACTAATGGGTTCTCCTACCTCTGATTCTACATTCACATATCAAAAGGGAGTTAAGAACATCTCACTTATGGATATGTTATTCAGCAAAAGTGTTGTGGATAGTCATTTTCTCCACAAAATCTCTCACTCATTTTCAAAAGTGGTGCCCAGTGAGAGAACTTCCATCGCCACCAGAGTTGCCATTGTTAACAATACCAAATTAACAATCCAAGTGGGAAGACATACACCCAAAGTGGTACTTTTTGATATAGGTGCCCAACCAATGATTCTTGGAATTCAATTCACTAAAAAGATGGGCATGTTCGATTCCAAACTAGGAAAATCTATGTGGCAAAAATTCGCACCGCTAGTGGGAGTGTCGTGACCCTGACCTTGAGCTCGCAACTAAGGCAAAAGGCTTGCAAGGGTGCGGGCCAAGACTAAGTCCGGGAGTTGCATTCTCATGCCCTGGGAATGCAAAAGAGTGTGAGAGAATGAGCCCTCACACTCCCAAGTGAATTCCCATGTTGGGAGTCGGAGTCTCGATGGATTCCCAAATGTTCAAAGAGCGATTGCAAGGGTCAAAACCTAATCGCTTGAAGAATTATTTATATCATTGGAAAGCTATTGAAATGTAAATGTTTAAAATGAGCTCGCATCACCCATTTGGACATCTAGAACACAAGTTATGGTCAAAAGAAAGGTCGAAAGTCAAATTGGCAATTTGACTCGTGACCATTAAAAGTCGGGAACTGACCCAATTTCCTTATGTGCAGGTGGCGTGCAACATATCATTGAAAATCTCTTGACGAGGGCTACAACTTTACTTTAGACCTCATTTCGATCGGAGGTCTGCACACAAAGTTATGGGGTTCCAAAATCATGGGAGTCCCGACTTTGGCAATTTTGGGATTCTCACTTATGAATCCCAGGACAAAAAGCCATTTGGATGTGGGCCTCGTGGAGAGGCACAAATTATACTATAAAGGGGAAGGTGGTGGCTTTTGCCAAGTTTGGGTCGTGGTGAGTCTTGTGAGTCCGAGTTGCCTGTGGTTCGTCCTAACACCAAAAGTGCTCCAACTATGCACTAACCACCTTGTGTTGGTTTTGTAGAGGTCTGTGTGAGTAGTTGATGCTTGTCACTCTTCCTAGTCCCATCCCGGAGCTCCAGCACGCCCCTCCACCCCCTCAAAGTGCTACGAGCCAGGGAGCATGCCTTGACTCCTTGCTCTTCCGTTGGTTTCCGTTTGGACTCACATTTGAATCCATCAAGGAGCTTGGGGGTGCGTCAGGGAGCGTAGAGGAGGTACTTGGGGAGAGTTCGGATTTGATTGCACTTAATTTCAATAAAAACATAGATTAGGAACTTTGCCTACAAATCAAATGTTTAATAACTAATGCCACCAATTACAATGTGTTCATTGGGTAAAAGGCCTTGTTTCCACCAAGTTTCACAATTGACAACTTGTTCGAACATGCATACTACCGAGTGGATTGGGAGACTAATGGCCACCACCTAGGATACATACCCCTTGATTTACATGGGAACCATAGTCCTATGGCTCACCATTGTATGCTTAAGGAAGCACACTATTTCCTACATCCAACAAGCTAACCACAAGTGGATAGAGGGAGATGAAGAAGAGACAATTTACGCCCAAGCTACTGAAAGCTTGAAGGTGGTTCCTATTGACATTCAACACGGACTATAAGTTTTACAGAGGTTCAAAGCAGCCCACGAGCCCTTGGTCAAAGCTCTATCTAGTTTTGAAAACATGGAGAGCCATGTTGAACCGATTAAGCCAGTACTTCGTCAACTAATCACTTGGACACCGCCTAAAGAAGGGATTACATTACTAGAGCTCTTTGGTGGTATTGGTACAAGTCTCGAAACCCTATTACAGTCAAGGATGGTGGTTCAGAGGTATTTCTACGTAGACATTGATCCTATTGCAAGCCAAGTGGCGGCATCGAAATGATGGAGCTCACAGCCAAATTTCCACAACAGTTTGTGACCATTGCATGGAAGGTTAGTTTCACTTTCTTGCCCTTTGACATATAACTAATTCAGAAGAAACATATGAAATTACTTGGCCCCGTGGACCTCATCATTTCAAGTTGGGAATGTCCAAGATTTTTAACAACTAGATTTAGAGAAGGCTTGAGTGACACAAGATCCGGTCTCTTCACAGACATGGTACAATTGATCACCTGGGCTCAATCCATTTCTCTTATGCTTGGTTATGTAATTGAGAACACCCCTTTCTTAGCTTGACCAGAGGGAGAAAGTCTAAGAGTAAACTGGTCAAACATTACCTTAGAGAGCCGCTCCTACTCGATGCAACACAATGCGGTTCCTATGCGCACTGGCTGTGCAACTAGTGGACTAACCTTGCACCACTCTCAATTCTATAGTTGGCTTTAAAATACACCATCAGAAACCCCAACCTGCAAGATTCTCACATATTAAATGAAGAGAATTCATGCCAACCAATTATAAGGCAAGAGAAACCTCCTTGGTTTTTTACAAATGTAATAGGAAAACCAAGAGGTGTTTGGCCCACCTTTGTTTCCTTTTCAGGAGCACATGCATTTCAGAGAGATGGACCAAGCCTAGTGTATTGTCATGCATCAGCCACTTGGGATGAACCAAGCCCAAAAGAAAGAGAAAGGGCTATGGGGTTCCAAATTAACATTACTAGTCACACCAAGGTGACTAAATTGGAGCATAACGCTCTACTAGGGAGAGGCATGGACCTGAACTCTATTACATGGTTTATGGTAACCCATGTACTCTTTCAAATGTACACAACACGAGCACTTATTCAATCAGCTTATAGTTCTGGCAATGTGACTACATGGCACCCCGACCAAATACATTTGCCTATCTTCAACACTCTATACTTCACTCTTAATGTTTGGGGGGAGGACGGACCATGTCATTTGATTCAAGTTATTTTTTATACACCTAAAAATACATCAACTTCTAGAGAAATAATTGTAACCTTCTACGAATATGCGCAGTTGGATAGTGGAGAACCCAATACACCAAGTTCTTCAAACACACTTTCCAACTCCATTCCATGTGTTTCCAATTACCTTTTCGTTATGGGGAACCAACTCATCAAAACAGAAACAATCTAGGTCATAAACTTGCTAATTAAGTATGAAAATATGTTCGCATTCTCAATGAAAGACTTAAGTAGGTGTAAGACCATGCAATTTTTTATAAACCTTACAAATGACACACCCACTTATTGAAAAAGCTAGATTATGGATTGAGAAAAGGATGTGCGGGGATTATAGGCCTTTGAACTTGGTTACACCTCAGGACATGTACCTCGTGCCCATTCCTGAAGAATTGTTTGATAACATTGGAGACTCAAACATCTTCACAAGTGGATCTAAACCAAGGCTTCAAATAGATTATGTTCGCTACGAAGGATTGTAAGAAAATGGCATTCCATGGAAGCAACAAGTTGTGGGAATGGCTTGTGATGCCTTTTGGATTGAAGAATGCACCTGTCTTCTTTTAGCGAATCATGGACCAGGTTCTTGAAAGGGAAAATTTCCTAAAGTGCTACATAGATAATGTCCTAGTGCATAGTAAGGGATTCTTACAGCACTTGGCTCATCTTGAGGAGTTATTCAAGAGGCTCCATGAAGTCAATATGAAGATCCATCCTAAAAAGTGTGAGTTTGTTGTCACCTCAATAATCTACCTTGGACACAAAATTTTGCCAAATGGTATTATGGTTCATTGGGCCAAAGTAATAGCCATTTTGGAGATGCCCAATCCTATTGATGTTCACACTTTGAAGAGCTTCATCGGACTATGTAATTACTATAGGATTTATGTCCAAGACTTCAGTACTATTGCTCATCCCTTCTATGCATTGTTAAAGAAAGGTGTTGCTTAGACATGGAGTGAAGAGGTTCAAGAAGCTTTCAACACACTCAAGGAAAAGCTTTCAGAATTCCCCATTTTGAAAAGACCTAATTTCAACAAGGTCTTCATTTTACACACTAACTAGAGTGCTCTTAGTATTGGTGCTATTCTTGGCCAACTTGATGAAGAAGGCAAAGAATATGTTATCGCCTATGCATCTCGAAATAACAACAAGGCTGAGAGCAATTACTCTACATACGAGGGGGAATGTCTTGCAGTTATATGGGTTGTCATACATTTCAAGCCCTATCTTTATGGCACCAAATTCACTTTGTATATCAACCACCAACCTATTAAGTGGTAAATGACTAACGACAAGCTTATTGGTAAGTTAATTCATTGGGCATTCATACTTCAAGAGTATGAGTTCAAGGTTATTCACCAACCTAGTATTACACATCAGAACACGAATACCATGTCGCGGAGACCTTTCATTACCTCTGAAGATTTCTCAGAAACCAAGCAAAACTTCAACTAGATTCTAACAATACATGTATCTTATGCATCTAGTTATTTGCACTACTACAATGTAACCTAGTTGAGCATCCCATTGTGGATATATGGGAGGACTTGGACACTCTAAGGTTTTTTTAGCATGGGGAATACCCTCCCCAAGTTACATCAAGTCAATAGAATTGCATACAACAATGGTCCAAATGCTACTCATGGAAGGATAATCGCCTTGTCCAATGCTTACCACAAGGCGATAGAATGGTTCCTCCACCACATGAACGGCCTGGTTTTATTCAGAAGGTACACTTAGAGCTTGGACACTTTGGAATTAAGTGTACTTATGGCCTTTTCGCTCCTCATTACCATTGGAAAGGTATGTATGTTCAAGTCCAAAACGTCATTGCTAGGTGTGAACAATGTGATAGAGTGAGAACTTCCTTCTCCTCTCGATAGCTCATGCTTTCTCCACTCCCTATTCAAAGCATGTTCTATCGTTGGTCATGTGATTTAGCTGGAAAGTTACCATAGACCTCTAAGGGTAATGTCTACATCATGATTATGATTGAGCATTTTTCAAAGTGCGTTGAGCTTGTTGCGTTGCCAGACAGGTCATCATATAGCACCAACCATGTTTTTTTACAACAGGTCTTAAGTAGGTTTGGGGCTTGTGTTGAGTGCCTTACTGATCAAGGATCAAAATTCAAAGGAGAATTCCAATACCTACTTGATCATGCTCTCATTGACCATCGCCAAACTTCAAGCGATCATCCCCAAGCTAATGGCCTTGCAAAAAGGATGGTTCAAACATGCAAGAAGGGACTTTGAAAAATTTGCTTCATTGGGAACAAAAAGGATTGGGACTTGGCCCTATCTTACATCGCCATGGGTTACAAGATGTCCAAACACGCCTCTTTGTCTGATTTCTCTCCTTGTTTTCTACTTTTTGAGAGACATCCCATTCCACCTTCTTCCATTACTACTCAAATGGACCAGGTTGTGGACTTGGATTCCCCAACCACTTAGGCTAAGGTCATTGTAGAGAGGGTTGCTCTATTCATGAGGGTTATGCCCATGGCCATGGAGAACTTGTCCGTTGCACAACATTGAGACACCTTACGGTATGCACACACACAAGGTGGCAATTACAAACCTAAGGTGAAACAATTTGATGTTGGTGACTTTATGTATCTTTAGTGGCAACCTAATGATACTCTAGACACTTCTTTTGGTCGCACTATATTGAGGATTAAGGCAATCAGGCCTTCACATGTGTTGGAGTTACAAGGAGCTAACGGACGCACAATTCGGGATCATTCCAAAAATTGTGCGCCCTGCCACCTGCTAAACTTGGATCCTACCATCATCATGTTGACTTGGATTCCTCCACTTGACTATCCATGTCAGGTATGTTAAAGGACAAACGATGTTGATCAGATGTTTCTTTGCGATAATTATAATGGTGGATACCATCTATTCTGCCTCAAGTCAAAGCTCACTCAAATTCTCGTCAACATTTGGTATTGTTCATCATGTTATCATGCATCACCTTGATTTCTGCTCAGACCATGCCACGCTTTTCCCGGCTCAGGTCTAGGCGGGGGGACACATGAGAATTTCATCTCAACCTCCTCTTGTGCATTATATATATATATGTGCATGCATTTTTTTTTGGTTGATTAGTTTCTACCTTTGATTAGTTTTAGTCTTTTTTGTTCAATAAAGTTTATTATAGATTTACACCCTTATGACACCAAACGTCACGACACTACATGTCACGACAATTGAACTTTTACAAATACCAAGAAAAGAAAATTAAATTAGAATTGGAGGAACAAAACAGATAGAAGATATTCCTTATACATAATCTAGGAAAGGAATTTCTTACATGAACCATGAACCCATCCCATTATCTGACGCAAAAATGCCAAAAGCTAAACTAGTTAACAAGTTCATGAACACCAAATTCAGACACAACACCTAATGAGAACCACTAGGAATGAATAGTTGCATATCAAGTGTTAGCCTCTTCTAAAAACTTAACATTTTTGTACTCGAAGCAAAGGGCCTTGTGCTAATCTTGCAAGTTAGGTTTGATTAGTTATATGGTATGCCTATCAAACGATTAAGTCCAATGGAACAAACATGCAGACTTTTTGTCAACCATCTTGACAATGACATCCTTAGAATTGTAAATAATTCTAAAAACAATCTAATTTCTTGGGCGATGTCCACCATGAATCTTTTGAAGTTTGGTTCAAGATACTCATGCTTGAGCATTTGTAGTTGAACTTTGTACACATGAACTGTTGTGCTTTGGTGTCTTTGAACAATTTGCATGTCACAAATTATAATGGTCATGACTTTGCAATAAGTCAAATCATAAACATGGCAAGCCATCATTGTCCAATTGGTGATGCATTTGACATGGTCAAACATGATCCAAGAGTTCTCCAAATTGCCCCCAGGCTGCATTCGTCCAATGAGCCCCACTCCTCTCCCAGCCCCATCAACGGACATATTGAAAATGAAGACCTAATTAAAACTTCGGCCTAGAAAACAACATTCCTAGATGCAATTGCAACAACTATTGGACTTCGATTCAAAAATGTTGTCAATGTAGCCTCCACCTAGATGATGTTTGAATGATGTAATAAGGTTTTGAACATTCGGCAAGTTCAAAACAAGGAATTTTTCTTGAATTTGTTCAAGCTAATTACCTTTGAAAAGTTTAAGGCTATCATCGCCATTGTCATAGAATAGATGTTTGGCTAAGAAGGATTTGCTGGTGCTAAAAAAAATGGCAAATGTTTTGGCATCAAAAGTTCAATTGGTCTCCTCTTCAATCAACTTTTTAGTCTTATACAAAGTTTCTTTGCACCTACAATCTACAATACGGTGGAGATGCACACCAAGGTGAATCACAACTTTTGAAATGGATTATAATCTTTGCACAATGTAGTAAATTCAACCTTTACAAAGGTTGGCACATAACAAGGGGAATTATAGAATTTACAAATGAAGGACGCATTCAAAAAGCCAAGAACAACTTGTTCTTTTGTTAGGAGGTCGGCTACCTTTCGAACCCAAGAAATGTCATTGCAAGCACTAAAATGGATGAAACAATCACAATCAAGCTACACATAATGCAAGTGACCCAAACAATGATCCTTTTTGAAGCTAAAGCCAAAACTATTCTTGATATTGGTTGTGATCACCTTGGACCAAGCATGGCCATCATACTTTTTGTCCATGCCTTGCATCTATGATGAAGAGGGATTATTGGGGGACAATGGAGGCATTTCAATAGTATGTTTCCATTGAATGTCATGGGCAAAAAGGAGACATTCTAAATTGTAATCTTGTTGTATTCCAAATTACGTAATTCGTCAGAAACATGTTTTGTTATTGACATTGTGCAAAAACAATCAACATTCGAGTGATTTGACACGATCAATGTGGAGGGCTTCGATGTTAACCAAGTGAGCATAGGTTCCAAAGGAATAGAAAGACCATGGGCATGCCACACTCCTAAACCATGTACCTGGGATGGTGCATCTTCTCCAAATGACGAACTAGACAAGTAAATGAACACGGATGAAGGAGCAATGTCAAAGGGTTAAAGGTTAATATCAAGATCGTTAATGTCTTTTGTCATGTTTCCTCTCACAATCATAACTTTGACCACAGACATGGTAGCTTTTGGCATCAAGATGGTTTCCTAGGAATGAATAAGGACCTTGTCACCCACAACCTTGTAACATCCAAAATTCACCACCCATTTATGTCCTTCAATTGTGGCAATCAACATCTAATACATCGAATTGGAAACATTGTTATTTGCATTGTATGTAGCATCCTTGGAAATATGCAAGGAACCTAGCTGAAAACCAAACATAACACACAAGCATTTTTTATACACCACAATTGTATCGATTCCATCTACTAAGATGATTAGTTCATGCCAACCTTCAACACAAAAAATGGCCATATTGAAAACATACTTGGTGTAAGATGTATGCGAATAATGGGAGAAAAAAATGAAAAGCGAACAAAATGCTACCAAAAGACAACTACAAAAATGTAACAAGTTGTGAAGGAGTAGGTTAGTATACCATGATTGCATAAGGAAAAAAAAGAAAGAATGTATGTGCCAAAATATAGCCTCAACATGATGACCAACTCCAATAGAAATTTCCAAAGAATTATGGGGAACCCCTTAAAAGAACATTTGATGAGGACCTTTAAAATGAAAATATGCGAATCAATTAAAAACCCACCATAATGTGGACTACCAAAGGTCATGGAGAGAGAATTACCAATTGGCAATATAACAGTTGTTTGGCCAGCAAGAAATAACCATTTTGAATCAAACATGGGAAAAGCTAACGATGTTAGAAGATGTGTAAAAGAATCGACACAACCCATAGGATGTACCTTTAAAACAATATTGAACAAGGGACAACGATATATGTTATAGGTAATTGGTGAAAAAATAACATCCAAATTTCAATAATTGTTTCGTATTAGAATTTTAAAACCTAAAAATGAAGGTGTCAACAAAACTTGTAGGTTTGAAGTACAAAAGTTGAACATGCAAAAATGTAGCCTTTGAGACAAGATAAAATTCACTAGAAAATGTTGTGCATAAAATCCAACAAGGATGGTTGGTCCCAATATAGGTAGTTAGTTAAGACCACAAAAAGATTATGCATTTTTGTATTATTGTTTTGCACCCATGCCCTAATAAATGCCCAACAACGACAACAAGATAATCTTAATAGGAATATTTATAATTTAAAAATGAGGTAATTTTTTTCCAAAATTGGATGGTTTAGAGCATTGGGGAGAACCCAAGGTCATAAATTCACCAAATATTAGCTAATCAAAACATCATAATTGTTTCGTGATTGATAGGGAAATACCCATGGGACAGTACATCTCAAAATATATGTAATGACAAAATTAATGTTCAATATTCGAAATGGAGTAGCAACCATTGAGAGATTGCACTAGATGTAAATTATGATCATTCCTACCACTCCAAATAATGCTTGACAATGTATTCAAAGTTGGGAGGAAATCAAATGAATCATTGAAGGACCATCACGACCAAGCACCATGAGTTCACCAATAAGGATGAATGGAATGTGGTGAAAAATGTTGTGATGTTAGCATGCATTCCACCAAATAACCATGGAGGGTAGTTTCGAATTTTTTTGGTTACCATTTTAATAAAATATCACAGAGTTGTAGTTAGCATTTGGGGAGTTAAAATAGTAGTCACGTATGCACAAAAATAGGAAATTTCTACTTCCATACCAATCTTCTTAAAATAGACTTGTGACATGAATGTTTTTTATTTGTAATCAAAACCAAATATATAACAAATGGGTTGAGCATAATAGTGTTGTTGGGCACTCGTTCATTGGGTCATGATTTAAATTGCAAACAACACCGAATTCTAGGTTTAAATGTATGCAAAAGGATGGAGATAGAATGAAATGTCAACCCGAAAAAGCAATGACATTGTTGGAAAACATTAATAACTAGAATCAATCAACACATAAGGGCTTCAATGGTTGAAAAACAGACAATGAAAGCCTATAGAAAAGTTTGATAAGCCAAGAAGAAAAATAAACCAATAGTTTAGTGGAACAAATAAAATCTAATTATGTATACCATCCCGATGAATTTTGACCATTGAAGGAGGGTGTGATGCCATGGCTAGTCAAATATTATTATATACAAATATGGCAGTGCTATTAAATGAGGAAAAAATGAAGATAATTATGACATTGGGTCATTTGAAAAAATAACTTGTCATAGAGCACTAAAAGTTCCAACCAAAAGAAATAGAAATTTAGAAGATATAAACATCCTACAAATAAAGTGACACAAATTATTTATGAAATGAAAAAATTAATTGAGAATGCAGAGATAGTTCCACAAAAGAAAAAAAGTCAATGTGCAAAAAAGGCATTAGATTGCAAAGAAAAATAGTCAAAATTGGATAAATATTTATGTTTTGTCATTTAAAGCCATGGCAATCCTGGCAAGTTGTTTTTTCATTCATATGAATGTCAAGGAATTCAAACCAAAAGTTCATTTGATGAAATTTTAAGTTTAAGTTTTGATGTAAGACCTCTGAAGTGAACACTATGGTGTTAGACATGAGTCAAATTTGCAAAGGACTATCAAAATGACTCATATAATAAAACACATTTGATGGGAAAAAACTAAGAGGATAAAGACCTAATAGCCACATTGAAAAAACACTCATGCCCTAAAATATGTGGAATTTTAAAACTTCAAATATTCAAAGAACTTTCCAAAATTGATCCAAAATTTTAGAACTTTGAAATCCTCTACCACATATAAATGAGGTATAATCTACATGATGTGTTAAGAAAAGTTGTAGCCTATTATAAATGTAAACATAAAAATGTAAAAAATGATTTTTTGGTTATGATTTGAAATTGTTATCATTTTTATAAATAGAACACTAAAAATTCATATTTATTCAAAAATGATAAACAAGAAAACATGTCATGTACTGGGACAACTGTAAGCATTTATTATAACAAATTACAAAAAAAATTCCAAAATTGATTTGTATGAAAAAACAAATTTTGGGAAAAAAGACATGCAATCCTTTTTTAAAGTAATTATGTTGGCTCGTTATATCTTGTTTGCACTCATGAACACAATTGGATGCTAACAAAATAACCAAGATGCTAAAGCATAATGGCACCAAAACAATTTGAGGACTCCCTCTAAAGGTTCACAGGTAGCAGGTAAAAGACCTCTTGTAATGTCAAATTTCTTTCCAAAAATTCGTAGATGTAAAATATCAAATGTGCTGAAACGTCCAAAAAAAATTTATCTATGAAGGAAATTGAGGAATCTAAAGGGAAAAGGAAAATTGATTTTTCCCAAGAATGGAAGACACTATAGATATATGGCAAAATTAAACCCAAATTGCAACTTGGTTTTTCTTTTTTCAATGGTCAAGCAATTTTTGGCCTTGAAAGTTGCTTGGTTATGGTGTTAAAAAACTTGATGTGTAACTTGGGTCCAAAATTGGACTTGAATTATAGCTTTGGTTTTAATTTTCCAACCATCATCAAGTAACTTTTGATATTGAAAGTTGTTTAGCAATGGTGTACAAAATGCCAAGTTGCACCTCGGGTCTAAAATTAGGCTTGAATTGTAGTTGAGTTTTTTCTGTTTATTCCAAAATTAGACAACTCTCAGTGTTGACAATTGTTTGACAATGGTGAAGAAAAAATTGAAAATGTAGCTTGAGCCCAATTTTGATCCCAAGTTATAATTCAAGTTTTTTTGCTCCATCCTCAAACAACTCTTGACGTCGAAAGTTGCTCGACATGGCACAAAAAAAAGTTGCAGCATGGATCCAATTTTGGACCCACAATGTAACTTTTTTTGCTGGATGCCAAGCTACTTTTGATGCCCGAGAGTTGTTCGGAGACGGAATGTATTAAGTAGCTTAGGTCCAATGTTGGTCTCAAGCTACAAGTTGTGTTTTTTTTCAAATGCCAAACTACTCTTGGTGTTGAAAATAATTTGAGTTTGTATTGCTTAATTTCGAATTTGACTTCATGTCCACTTTTAGTTCCAAGCTAAAGCTCAATATTTTTTAAATTATTGAAACACATGCTTATTTTTGGTTTATCTTTTTTTTAAAAGCTTCTCTTGTAAGACCCTCAAAAGGCTTGATTAACAATCATGGACACTATAAAGGTAACAATTAGATGGAATTCAATTACTCTGATTTGATTTTCTTATGTTTTCCTCATTTAAATATTTTCCTTCTTTCAAAATTTGTAGGTTTCAAGCGATCTTCCCATTGTAAAATCCAATCCAAAATATTTAAAAGAACAAGATCAATACCACTAGGATTTTGGAAAAACACAAGATGTTGCCCAAGTGTAAAACCCGAACAACATTCCTCTCTACATGATGACCTCGATGCATGTAGTTCGCCTTGCTCTTAAAATTGGTGTTTTGAAGATGGAGCAGGCATTTCATTTTGGTTACCGCAAGGGTGACAAGGTGTTCTAAGTTTCTCCTCTCAACTAATTGGAGAGGAGGAGCTTGTGGATGCACATGAAGTTGGATGGAACATTCATTGGTGTTTTGAGAACCAAAGGTTTGAGGACACTTTTGTATGAGACCTTGAACTCAAATGCCTTTCCAAATGGATGTTTTTTTGTTTAGGATGGAAATCATAGGTTGTAGGCCTAGATGCCATACATTTGTCGTGTCCACAATGATGAACTTTCATGGTATCTCAATGGGCTCCATACTATTAGACACCTCCCATGGTCCCATTGAACTTCTAACCACCATGATAACTTGAACAAGTCATTCTCTCACTCTTTTCAATCATTTCATTGCTTTCATGGTCCTTTGTTTTTCTCATCTTTCACAATTTAAACATCCAAAGTGTTCATTAGTGGTTGTTTCAATTTCATTTTCTATTGCAAGGTCTGTGAAGCTAAATCATGCTCAACCTAACTTCATCCATGAATTCTTTCGGATCCAGTCCATTGGTATCATACTTGTGGAGCAATTTCACGATGTTCTTTCAACAAATGTTTACAAAAGATGCCAAAGCATATCCTAAAAGACTTGGCATTCCCTCACATCCAAAGCATTTTTTGAGTACATGTACAAGGTGCACATAATTCCACCCATTCTCAACTTCTTTTTGTATGTTATATTTGCCACTAATTGATTACATTGTTCATATACCTTGGCTTTCTAATTGTTTCTCACATGTAGCATGAGATATCCATTGTTGGAGATGTCACTATCAAGTTGTATTATGAGGAATTCCCTAAGGGGGGTGAGCACTCTCTCATCAAGCTCAAAGAGTGTATGGAGAGGGCAATGGATAAAGTAAAAAAGGACCACTATTTTGCATTCTACAAGCACCTTCATGTGTGTGATCCTACCCTCGGTCCAAATTTCCTAAAGGAAATCCAAGTTCATTATGATATGAACTTTGAACTTGAGATGCTCGTGGAGAAGCTCCAAATGCTTGTGTATTCTTGTGTGTCTCGTGAGTTGCTCAATTGGCTCAAGTAATGGAATGAATCAAGTGTTTTACGAAAAGCAAAGAAATTCCCAATGTTGGGTTTTTTAAACTTTTAGTTTGATACATGGCTCCACAAGGCCACATTTTGGCACCAAGTCAACATTACAATCCCCTTTAGTCTTTACATGATCCCCGTTCAACTCAAGAGTTCTGACTTTAATCTTAATTGTTTATCTCATGCAATTGGATCTCAAAAATTTGAAGTTGTATGATTATATAATCTTAGACCTTGAATGGGCGATGAGAGAGCTCTTGGGAGTGATTTCTTTTGCTTCCTATATCCAAGAATGGAGGCAATCAATTTGGGAAACTAACTTCTTCCAAGAATTCAAAACCCGAGATGGAATTCGAAGAAGTAAATCTTGGGAACAACAAAATGAAGCAAAGGAGGCACTCAAGAGAATGCTCTACATGTATATGTTTTGAGCTTTTCTTCTTTTGAAATTATCCATACTTGGATGTCTTCCTTAGCAACCTTATCTTGAAGGAGGATAATTTTCACTCTTGAATCTTGTATCTTTTTTAGTTCTCCACTTCTTATCTATTAGCTCTACTTTTTGGCAAACATTTATACCACATCTTACTCCCTATGATCGACTACAACACCTCAAGATTTGGTGTGATGTAAAGGCAAAAAGTTCCATGTTCCATAAAAACCTTTTCAAGGCCTGACCTTCGTCACACTTTTTAGACTATGGTTGGTACTTTGATAGCCCCCCAAGGACTGCACGCTAATGTTGGAAATTGCTCTTCTTAAGAAAAATGAACTTGGGTCCCAATCTATCCTACATGCCTTCACAATTGTTCATATTGAAGGGTCCAAGAAGAAGGTTGCTCCTCAAGGTAAGAAAAAGGGGAAGGGGCAAGTGAGAAAGATTGATAACACTAAAGACATTAGGGAGGCTTATTTTGAAGTTCCTTAACATGAAAGTACTCCTCCCTTTGGTGGTTTCATTGCTACTGAAAAAAGTCAATCCTTCTAAGGCTCCTCTCATGGTTGTGGTACCTCCGCCTTCCCATTCCACCCCACCTCACCCTATTCCCAACATGCTTTTGTCAAGTAGGTTGCATGGATGGCAATGCACTGCTTTTCCATCCTCCTGGTCAAATATCATCACATAAAGGATTGAAATTAGGAAGTGGCCTCAACAATTTGAAAGGATCTTGGGCCTTGGCCTTCATTTGCCAAGTTTTTCCTTCTTCAATGCATTTTCAAATTTTCCCAAATTTCTTTCCTAACTTTTTATATTCAACTTTAAATTTTCTAATTTCATCCTCCCTCACCCTCTACAAGCGAACCTAGATGAAAAGGTTAACCTTGTCTTTATTGACGTTCCAGGGAACCTTCCTGTGTCATTGGTTTCAACCTTCCTTGCAAAAATTCTTGTTTTAACAATAGTAGAAATCAGCCAAAATGTAACCACTCCATTTATGACTACATGTGACTTGTAGTTGTTTGTGACTAGATTTGGAAATATTTGCAACTACAAGACCAACTTTCAATTATTTCAATCATTTTCATAACTATGATGCAACTATTAGAAATTTCATCCTATTGATTACATCAATTTTACAATCATTTTCATCCATTAATAAGTTAATATGTCCCATTAGTCGCAATAATCACCAAATTAGTTGCATCCTAAAGGTATTCTACAATGACATAGGGGTGTTTTTTAATGTATATACAAAATTTATATATATAATATGCATACATATGTATATTGTTCATATAATGAATCTCAAAATTAATATTTGAACTTTGAATTTTTTAATTTAAATCTGAAAATTATTATTTCAATTATTTAAAACATTATTTGAATTTGAAAATTTTGCTTTGAATATGATATTTTGAATTTAAATTCAAAAAGACTTATTTGATCTAAAAATTGATTTTGAATTCTAAATTAATATTTTCAAATCCAAAAATTAGTATTTTAATTCAGAAATTTATTAATTGATCATAAAAATGGAGATTTTAATTTTGAATATTTTTATATGAATATGAAAATTTATATTTCAGCTCTGAAAAAAATTCATTAAAATTTTAAATAATCATTTGATTCAAACCTGAAATTTAAATTCCAAATTATTATTTTGGATTCTCAAAATTAATACTTCAAGTCTGAAAATTAGTAATTGAATCTAAAAATGGACATTTCAATTTTGAATATAATTATTTGAATATGAAAATTGACATTTCAATTCTGAATTTTTTATTTAAATTTTTAAAAAATATTTGATCTAAAAATTGATATTTGAATTCTAAATCATTATTTTCCAATCTAAAAATTATTATTTAAATTTAAAAAACTTTATTGAGTCTAAAAATCTGCAACTTGATTTTAAATATTTTAATTTAAACTTGAAATTCGATATTTGAATTCTGAAGTTTTAAATTTAAATTAAAAACATTATTTGACTTGAAAGTTGAAATTTGAATTCCAAATTATTATTTTGGATTTTCAAAATTAATATTTCAATTCAGAAAATTATTAATTGAGTCTTAAAATGGACATTTTAATTTTGAATATTATTATTTGAATCTGAAAACTGACATTTCAATTTTGAAATTTGTTATTTAACTTCAAAAAACTTATTTGATCTAAAAATTGATATTTGAATTCTGAATTACTATTTTGGAATCTTAAATTTATATTTTAATTCAAAAAATTATTGATTGAATTTCAA
>Ga0116231_10007577_pt1 | contig 19742 bp, 11 predicted proteins | sample S1TSphgellanicum_2_FD_89695 | JGI IMG/M metagenome (GOLD analysis project Ga0116231, IMG submission 89695) | Host-associated microbial communities from peat moss isolated from Minnesota, USA - S1T2_Fd - Sphagnum magellanicum MG | ecosystem: Host-associated > Plants > Peat moss > Unclassified...
GAAGCAGATCTTCCTCCTAAGTGAGTTGCACCCAATCCGATATGATTGGAAACATGGGTTATGCCACTTCCATGGTGTAGACATGTTAAAGGACATATGCATCATTAGTAATGATGATGATTTTTTGCTTATTCCACATAAAAACAAGGTAAGGAACCAAGTGTGACTAAATTATTCATTTTTAAGAACAACTCTTGTGTACAACATGCTCCCAAGGAGAAGTCGAAAATCCCTACCCAAACTAAAACAACCACACCACTCTTTGGTTCCCAAACTATTGCTAACCTGTTTACTACAAATCAACAATGAAATCTAACGGATTTGAGTAGAGTTGAAGTGGAGGCAAAGGCATTGGCCATTGCAGAGACATTCACAATAGAGGGTGATTGTGAATTACCTCCTCTTCCAAAAGAAGTGTTAGTGAATGGGTGTTTGCGTTTTTGTCAAACATAGATATGGTTATGGACAAGATTCTTCTGCAAGATCCCAAAGCTTGCATGGCAATCCTTATGAACATGGAAACAATCAAAACCTTACGCAACAATCTTGTTGCTACATTTGGGAAATGGTACAGTAAGTTTACATCTACCATCCATTCATGCTTAATCAAAATTTCCAACTAGTTTTATAATTTCATGTTGCATTTAGTATTTTCATTTGTTAATTATCTTCTTCCTCCTACTCTGGGAAACTAGAAGTATTGATAGAAATCTTCAACATAGGCTGTTATGAAGAGTTGTTTGGTTGCTGGGACATCCCATGGGGCTAAAAAGAAGACAATGGAGAGATTTTGGGAAATGAAAGGTCTAAAGGACTACCTAGAATACCTGACATTGAAGAAAGAGTATGAAGCAAAAAAAACACGTGCTTCATTGACCTTTGAGAAGAAGAAAGTTAATATGTTTTGCATCAACTTCATGCTTTTGATGAGAAGGTAAATCATAATGCAATTGTTATGTATGTCGGGTCTTGTATTTATTACCATTATATTTTTTTTAGTAGCCATCCTAACACATTTGGCAAATCAATGGTTTGCTGATTTGCATGCATGTTTGGGCTAAAGAAGAGAAGAAAACACGAGGTTGGTCACCTTGGTACTGTGCCTTCAAGCAGCACCTAATGGCATCAGGTCCACAATGCACATGGCACCACACTAAGCAAGAGTTGTGGGACATATTGGCTGAATTGGAAAAGGAAATAAAACCTTTTTCCTTGGAATGTGAATGCCCTCATATTGTTCGAGCATTCAAAATGTTCTCTAGACCACTTTATGGGAGGTGCCCACCATTGATACTTTATGCCCATGCTGTATGTTTTGTAGTAGGTTATGATTTCAATAGCTTATGTGTCAGAAAATGTTTTTGTTAGACATTCTTCAAAAAATTTGGGTCCACAAGTTGCATCCTTTGGCTCATCTTATTCGTGTATTAGCCAAACATAGCATCTTACATTTTGCCCATGATATGGCACACTCTATCCACCTAATAATTGTGATATAAGATCTGGTTGACTACAACTTTGCATGGTTTCCCAAGATTCATCAAAGTCATGAGGATGTCTCTTCATCTTGGCATGATTTGTTAGGGCTTTTTGGTTTTGACCATGAACAGCAACATATTGTCATTCAAAAAATTCAGACTTTTATTTGCAAGATTGCCCATAAAGCAATTGCTAACATTCATCATGTTGGACAAATGAAGTTGTTGGAAGACATGGTGCAATGGCACACACTCTCTTGACCAACAACATTTCCTTGACTAGGTGACCATAATAATCTCCTATCTTTCCTCTTCCTATCCCTACAAGGTTTGTTCATGTGTTTGTTATTGAAGTTTAGGGATTACTTTTATGCACTTATTCTCATTCTGTGTAGGTTGTCGATGATACTCTACTACTAAGGGAGGACATAGACATTAGCTGGTTGTTTGTTGGAAAGGTCAATTTAGAGGAGGAGGCTACATTACAGAAGATTTCTAGAAGATGCAAAGATAATCTTATTGAGCTTTATGACTATCAGTTGCAAGGCGTCATGGTCAAATTGGGCAAGGCCAAAGACCCCAAGTTAATCACTGTAGATGTGACAAAGACTTGTGACCAAGTCTAGGCCTAGCCTATTGAAGTTATTCCTAATGATGGTGAACATATAATGTGGGATATTGATGTGTCTACTACTATTCCAATAATTGAAAACATCACTAACCTAGGTATGATTCCATATTAGAGCAAAAGTGTTATATTTGGTCCTTATTGATTTGGTCTCCCTTCTTGTTTGTTTTTTTGTTCTAGGCCAACGTATGTATGTGCTATTTGCTTGAATTCATTATTTAATAAAAAAATATATAATGTCCCAGAAAGGAGTTCTTTGGGTGAAGCTATGGAGCAAGTACAAGGGTTGTTACCTACAGATTTAGGACTGATCACCAACATCCTTAGCAACCCAATTCATTCCAGTGAGAATGTGTTTATTCCATCTAGTCCTCTGCAAAAAAAGAAACAAACGAAGTTGATTTATTGCAATGTTATGTGTCTAATCCAAGCCCAGCTACTATAGTTCGTACAACCCACTTCCTTCCTTATTTTTAAGCTTTCAGTAGGACACTACATTCAGTTGTGGAATCAAGTTCCCACCAAAATACATTTTATTATGGGTTGAAATTGGCTCAAGAAATTTATTAAGGATATAAGGACCCAAGAAGGGGTGTTGTTGAGAAAACCAAAGTGCCATGCAATGCAAGAGTCAAACATGTGACCCCAATTCATAGAACAACCCCTTCAAAAGGGTAAATAACAAGTAGAACTTTGATTTTATAAATGGACGACTATGATCTATTTGAAAGGAAAGATTGCACTATAAATGAAAATTTCCATTTTGTTAAAAATCTTGCTCTAAGTTACCATCTTGGGTTGAGGCAAAAAATTGGCCTAGGGCAGGAGCCTTTCACATGCACAATTTTGTTTTCATTAATTTTCTACTAATGGGTTAAGGACCATGTAACTAAAAAGAGAATTGGTGGGTTAAGGATTAAATAATTGACAAGAACATGCATGTGACCATGAATTAGTGTTTTCTTTGTTGGCTATATATAACTTAATTGTTACAAGGAAAATAATATAGCTAAAAAACATAAAAGAAATTAAAATTGAAAATAGCCAAATAATTTGAAACATTTCAACCATAATAGCCATAATGTGCCACAAATCATTGTGCCTTTAGCCATTGGTTGCAAATTCCATCTATGTTGTTATTGCCAAATGGTTACATCCCAAACACATGTTTAAAATTTTGTAGCCTAAACCTTATAACTCACTTCCCTTCATAGCCAACATTATTAAGTACCTACACTCTTTCATTGCCATAGTTTTTCATTGTGAAGACAATTTCCATCACTCATTAGATTATTAAAATAACCAATTAAAGTAATCTATGCCAAGTGGTCACTCCATTTAACACTGTCATATTATATAGTTGTTGATACTTAATTTTTGTTTTGATGATTGTGTCTTGATTAAATTTTAATATTTAGTACAAACCATTAAAGTTTTTGATTCATGATGTTAAATCACTACGCCAAAACATGGCAAATATGACTACACCCATTATTAAGTTTGTAATCGTAAATGTCATTCATAATTACATGACTATGTAATCCATATGGACATGTTGTTTATCCATAAGTCCTATTTTTGTCCTAGTCATAAATTCCATTGAATATATTATATATCAATTTCAATTTATTCCAACCATGTGGTAGGTAGGTAAATAGGTAACCATGGGTAGGCAAGTAGGTAGGCCCAAGTAGGTAAGTAAGTAGGATCCCATTTAAAATCAACATGGTTTTTTTGGTATATATACATATAATATTTTCCCACCTTTTAAAAATATAATGAATGAATAAAAATGGTATAAATGTTGTACTTATTACCATATGTTATCTATGAAACATATTATATTATTTTCAACATTTGAGAATTTTATACAAAATATTAAAATGATTAAAATGTCATAATTATTAGTTTATAAAAATATTTTTTAATTTCATAATTTTTTATCAAATTTTATTATGAGTAGTAAATTTGAATAATATTATTATTATTCAATTCATTAAGTTTTATTATATATATATAATATTTAAATTCCAAGATGTATGACCAAATATTTTGATAAATTACTAAAGATCAACTTTTATGTAATTTTGCTACCCATCACATGGAAACATGAAAAACAATGTCATTTTGGGGCATGTGGATTTCTTTTGAAATTCATTGATATCATTAATAAGAATATATTTCATTATTTAATGTCAAAAAATCCAAAAGAAATATTCATTTAAATAAACCTTTGAGCAAGAGTCTCAACTTAAATGTTTTAGTTATATTCTAAGCATCAACTTTTTTTTAAAAAAAATTTGATGGTTTCAATAACTTTGGCAATTAGTTTTTGATTTTTTGGGATTTTTTAAATGAAAAAAAATTCCCCAAAATTTGTTTTAGCCGTTATCCAAAAATTCACATGAAATAATTAGTGACTCTAAAGCAAAATTTCTAAAAATTAGAACGTATTAGTTATTTATTTGTGCAATAATTATGTACATGTGCTTGATCATGTACAAGCTTATAATACAATTACTAGGTACGTATGTCTACCTTGTAATTTTTTCCATTTTAATTTTTTAATTGTTTGAAATTATATATTATTAAATAATTATATGGTGTTCTTGAAGAAGAATTTTAATCACATATTCTTATCCACGAAAACTTTTAGTCATGTAATCATATCCATGGTTACAAAAATACAAGTAGGCACAAAAACATGGCATATATGACAGTACGACTAAAAATGGTCATTAGTCATATTTGTCATAATCATAAGTGTCAAGTTTTGGCATAGTGAAAGTAAAGGCCCAAGGGTGTAAAGTGGGGGGGGGGAGTTAGGTTATGATTTGAATTCTTTGTCAAATATGCCTTTTCATGAGGCCCCACTTCACATTTGGTTATGTTTGTATTATGTATAGATTTGCATTGGAAATTGAGTATTTTGTCGTCTTTTGGTTGTTTGGGAAGGTGGAACTTCAAGCTTAAAGGTGGGGTTAAGAATTTTGGAAATCTTCTACTACAAAATCTGCAAGGTATTTAAATATTCTACTTTTTTTTTAATTGTGTTTTTTAAACAATATAAAGATAATGTTATATTATTGTTCATGTTGGTGCTTTTCAAGTTCTAAGTTTCAATGGGTGTGAAAGGTGGAACTATTTCAAAATTTGAATGTAATGAAAGTTGTTATTGAGTTGGAGATTTTTGGTTGTAATATAGACACAAAGATACTCTTTGCATATACATGTAATTAATTTGTCATATTAGTTTTGCAAATCTTATCTTGTGAGATATGTGAAGCGCATTAATTTAACTTTTAAATGTCCCAACAATCCATTTTAACACTACAAAATGGACCAAAATGGTTCGATGGGTTTAAAGGGTTAAAAGATTATAGGTCAAACATTAGAGCAAATATTCAAATATATGATTAAGTTTATGATTAGTATTCCATCATAAAAAACAAAAATGACTAATGACCTTAAAGTCATTATGGATGAGTTATTTAGGACAATAGTCATTTAGGAGATGATGTGGCACATTTCATGCTTTAGTCATAAAAGACATATGGGAAGTCATTAATGATAGTTTAGTCATTATTTATTTGTTTTTATTATCACAAATTAGACCCAAAAACTCAGGGAACATAATTTTTAAATTTACATAATTATATATTATAAATTTATCATAAATAATATAATAAATAAATTATTTTTATTTCAATTATTTTTAATTTAATTTTTTATCCTACCAATTGTTGACACGTGTCACCACTTAATCTAGGTTAAAAATTTGATTTACATGGCTGATTTGACCACCTAATCTACCTATTTAAAATCACCTAAGTAACCACCTAACCTAAGTAGTTTAGATAAGTACAAAATATTTGGTCAATATTCCAATGTTGACCATAACAAAATGCCATTTGTGAAATTTGATCCTTGTACCCTAAGGATGGAATTTAATTTTTTTACCACCAAGCCACCTCATTTGTTGTGATAATAATCTAATGTTTATTTTATTTACACCATACTTCATTTAAACATTATACAAAACTTCAAATTTGATAATTCATATTTTATCGATAATTTGTCCAAATGAAAAAATTGAAAATTTATTCATAAAGTTCCTTCAATAATGTACACAATTATATATATATATAATATTTGAATTTGTTATTGAATAACATTTCAATGACCATTGTTTGAAAAATTAAATTCAAACACATGATTTGTAAATGTAAAAACCTTTGTGGCTAATACAAAAATCAATAAAAAATATCTTTTTCATATCTTAAACCTTCACTAATTTAAAAATTTATATTATACAATTTTTCTTCCAATATATCATAATTTTATGAAATAATTTTTAATTTAGACATATGAATCCATATGATTTATCAACATAAAATATTTATAAATGGATCATAAATCAATTATATCTATATTTTATATTTATATTCATATATTTATATTTAATATGATTTATAAATTGAATCTAAATATAATTTAATTTGAAAATACTGATTTAATACTAAAATATTAACTAATTTTTTGAAATTATAATATTTATTCATTTTAATGAATATATTACATATTATATATTATATATTTATGGTAAAAATTTAATGTACAATTAAATTATATATTTTTCACATCTTACATTTCTATTTTATTTTTAAATTACAATAAAATTTTTATTTATAATATATCACAATTTTATCGTTCAAATTATTTTAATGTATAATATCTAATTCTTTCATATTTAATATTTAAAATGGATCATATATCAATTCTATTTTTAAAAACATAATAAAGGTTCTTATATTACTTATATGTACAAAATTATTGAAATTAGTTCCATACTTGTTGTAGTTCCTTATGTTCGTTCATACTCATATTAAATTATTGATAATCATTTTTGAGTCATTGTAAAATAAATCTATGACCACATTGTTTATGCAATGACACATCATTTTGTCATTAATGATCAATGCCATATGAATGAAAACTCATAATGAAAAAATGATGTTATTTTTAAAGTTTTAAGAAATGTTGTAGTCATGAGTGATTATTGGACCAAAAACCAATCTAAATTACATAAAATGCTCTTAATGGTTCAATGCATCTATTGATGATGATGTTGGCCAACCTTACTATGAGATGCAATCCAATTATCAGCACTAGGAGATGCAACTTGGAATTGTGAACAAAAGTTTGTTTGTTCATTTTTCATTATTTTTATTACAATGGAAGGTTTTCATATGTGTATGGTCAGCAAAAGAACATTCAAGTAACCAAGTATAGTGAGTAGATTTTCAATAAATATTTTTTCTCTACCTCTTTTGTTTAATTTTAAAATGTTTGTAAAGTGTCTTTTGATTAAAAATGTTTTACAAACGTTTAAGGCGAAAACCCTTGAATTTTTGAGCTTGTTGTTTCAAATCCCAAATGTAAACTACTAAAAATATGATGACATTGTATTTGACATGTTGCAATCTCATGATAATTTTTTTTGGAATTTTTCAAAGAATATTTACTATCAACATTGTTTGTATTATGAATATAGTAATACATATGTGTAATTTGCAACATTTTTTGTGCATTTCATGCTAATCATATGGCATATATTGCTTGGATGAAATATACTATTCAAATGTGGCCCAATTTTGATTTTGTGGATGTTATATGGTGAATTTTGTGAAATAAATATATCTCTAGAAATTGCAGGACATGTCGTAATCAATTGTCTACAAAAGATGTCAAAGCCAAAAAATGATTCAATGTTATTTCAATATTTTCAATATTCTTGAAATTCTAATGATAAGACTTCTTTGGTGATGCTTTCACACCCACAAAAGGCTAGTGAAATTAAAGTGTAGCTATCATAAGCTTTTATTTCAAGCAACAAGGATGATTATGTATTTTATAAACTTCAAGCTACTGTTGTAGTGACTTTGGTGCGTCCAAGTAGGTTACCCACATATGTCCCTCCCATTTTAATAATCTCTAAGATGATTTCAAACATGCAAGATGATAATGAACAAATGAAAAAGATAGTAAAAAAATCTATGAACCTAGCTGCAAATGTCATGATAAGTGAGCAATTCAATTCCCATGGGCTGAAATGCTGAAGGGTAACAATGGTGAATTGCAATTCATGTAAAATGTTCTGCTTGTTTAATAGTTCGAAGAAGGGATTTTTTGTTCACACCAAAACTTGACAACTTGGAAAAACATGTTGGAAAGACAAAGATTTTGGAAAACATGCCACAACTTGGAGTTAAAGTTGGAAAGTGGTATATCGATAAGTGATGTCAACATCTTCAAAATGAACCCATCTTTGCTTGCAAGAATCAAATCACAACGCTTGAACAAATCCAAGGAAAATTGAAGGGCAAACAAGGTTGCAAGAGGCAACAATTTGCTACCATCTTTCATCTTCTCCAATAAAAGAAACCAATGCTGGAATATGAGGCTCAAAAACTTTTAGTTATGTTTTTTGGGGTCCTATTGATATTAAAGAATTGTTGGTTAAACATATCAAGTTGGATAATGGTTGAATTTATGCATGTTAAGGTCATGAAGAAAATGAAGGAAGTGATAGTTGCATCAAATTATTTTGCCTTAACTTGCAATCAAGTCACCACCATCGATAATGTGAGTTGGATAAGCATGCATGCTTACATGATGGTTGACTAGGATTAGGTTCCCTTTTTGATTCCTTTGGAACATGTTACAAAACATGAGGGAATTAACAATTTGACCAATGTTATTATTGAAGCATTATAGAAAAATGGTGGGGTATCAAAAGAAGACATGGCCTTCAAGTTATTATCTTTTGACACATATAATGTCAATGTATTCTAGGTGTGAAATTTGAACTATTTTTGTTTTGGTCTCTTGAAATTTCTTGTGAGATTTTTCTTAAAAAATTAGAAGACTTTTGGTAGGAACTTTTATATAATTCCAGTGAAATTAGGCATTCATGAGGCCTAAGAAATTCAATGGAATCTTGTAATTTTTTTACAAAGTTCAAATTAAAAAATTTAAGGGATTTAAATGGATCAATGTTAATTGAATAAAAAAGGTGTAGGAAGGCTTTCTTAGTACGAAGAAAGTGGTATGGGTAGGAGATGGACAATTTGGAATACTACATTCAAAGAACTAATACCTTGATTGTTAATTTTGATAAGGAACAAGGAATGGTGTCACTAAACAATTATAAAAACAATATAGTCCCCACATGGAAGGCATTCATTGTTGTGTTCATCATTAAATTTGGTGGTCCAAATATTAAACCACTTGCAAGGGGTGTCCCGAATTGAGACATTATTACAATATTTCTAGACACATTTTGTTCACTTTCCAAAGAAACATCTTGAGTTCACCAAACTTGCATAAAATCCACTATAATGTCAAAATACGTTGGATAAGCATGTTGAGCCTAACTAAACATGTTATGTTAGAATACAAGACACTAATGCTCAAGATGGTTGAAGAAAATATGGAGGTTGTGATTGCCTAGACCAATTTCAAGCTTTTGTGTGATATTTCCTTGCTTTTGGTTCTTACTTGTTTGCTATTGTTGTTTGAAAATTTTCATGCACCCATTAAATTCTCTCAAAAGGTTTTTGTTTACGATTATGTGGCAACCATAAAAGTTTGCCAATCCCAATTATATTGATTATATAGTGATCCAAATACATGTTATGATTTTAGTGTTTTCAAAGACTTCAAAGATTTGGTTGTTGCAAAGCATGATATTATTGGCTTGTGTTGGGTAATCGAGTCTTTGGACCTCAATGCTTAAGTGTGGAATATCTAACATTTCATTTTGCCAACCACACATTCCCAACAATCTATGTTGATCCATTTTTTGGAAATTTTAATTGAATCACTTGAAATGTTTTCAATAACATAGTTGAAGAAATCAAAACAACATGCTTAAATAAAAAAATCAAAATTTCCCAACTTGTTCTAGTTTATTTGTCAGAATTTTCCATGTGATAAGGTGTTTGATGCATGATGGGCAACAAAGAAATGCAAAATTGAAGTTGAGGGGAAAACGTTCAAAGTGAAAAAACAGTTAGTGAAGCTCTAGGTTTGAGAGAGGCTAAAGCATATTGGCTACAACATTTTATTTTTTAATTGCTTTTGAAATTGTATGGCCTACAAGCTCTTTGACTAGTTGTTTTATAACCAATTTTGTGACGAACCCTTAGAGTATTGTTGCTAGTTGAAATTGATGGAATGCAAATTATATAGCCAATTTTTGTTCAACACAAGTGAAGTTGTATAGCCACATGACTAATGATCCTTGAGCATGTGTAGCAAAATAAAACTAGTTTAGTATGTGTCATTTTAGCCAAAATTACTTCCACATGGAAATCTCAATAGCCATTTAGTGGATACATCAAAATCTCCAGAAAAAAACACTGCCAGGAATAAATAGTCAAGGCACTCATTAAGACTAATCACAGTAATCAGCCTGCTCAAGTTATGCACCAACACTATTCATGGTCACTTGCACACTTGAGCTGGTTATGGAGCGTAGATAATCAATTGTATTTTATTTACATAACCATCCCTCGTGAGAATTGAGATGCCCTCTTTTCGTGCTTTAAACAAAATCTTCATCCAAACAACAAAGGGTTATGAAAGCATTGGGCCAATGAGAGCCCAAAGTGGTGGTACCTTGTTCCTTAATGAAAGAAACTGAGGTAAAAGGTTATGGGTTGTAATTTGTAACCTGAGACCTGACAGCCAATCAGAACATCGAGATTCTCATGAGGTATGGTTCTGTGGGGCCAAACAATTACTTTTACAGGGTCATCATTTAGTGGGCCCTCTATAGGTAGTATATTAACCATGGTTGCTTCCAGGCGCCACAGAACGGTCCTGAAGGTGGTAGGATTCGAACCCGCAACCGCTGAACGCAAGCCCTAGTGTGATGTCTGGTGAGCTATTTGCTGGAGAGTAGGAGACGGTAGCTAGAGAGAAAGAGAGAAATCAGAGCACTGAGAAGAGCGGAAGGCAAAGAGGAGGAGGACGATGGCGAGCAAGCTTGTGCCCAAGGATTTACTCGGTAGGGCGGTGGCGTTATTGAAGAAGATCACGAAGCCATGGGAAGTGACGGGGCCAACGGCAAGCCCGGAGTTTGTAGAATCGCAGCCCCTGGCATTGGACTATAGGAAGTTCGCACCGGCCACGGCTCCGGCGCGCGCGATAGTGCCGCACGCTCAGACTGACAGGGTGTATGACATCAAGTACTACCCTCGTGATCGTCGGCGGCATGTCGTGGTGACGGATGAATTTGTTCAGCCTGCGTCGTTGGTTGCTGAGGTTGTCGAGGGTTTGCCCCCGACGCCTGGAAAGCTCTGGATCATGGGGAAAGCTTGCCATCTCAACGATACTCCCGGCGATGGATACGTGAAGTAAGTTCTACTCTAATTTGAAGAAAGCGTTCTACCTAGTTCGGGAAGGCCCCTCAGGTTTGGATCGTAGCTGCTGCTTGGTACTTTTTGTGGTAGGTTTTAGCATCATTGGAAACTGAGGCGGCCTAGGGTTGTTGCTTCCACTCGGCGTCTGTGTCCTGTTACTGTGGGGTACCGGAGGCTTGAAGAACCAAAACAGCAGCTCAGAAATTCATGAATTGCTGCATCGGCACAAGTACAGTGGATTGATTTGCTTTGATTTTCTGGATGCCTAGACTTTGAACTAGTCGAAAGCTCATGGTATTGTTTTCTAGGTTAACTAGATTGGAGTCTGGGATTCAATAAAGTTTGAGAGGCATATTTCTGTACTAGGTACTTTCACCATTGCAGCTCATCTCCGATGATAAGGAAGTGCAGAATTATAGCAGTCTGCCTTCAAATCTAGCATTCATATTTTCTGGTCATTATGTTAGGAATGTTAATTATTTGATGTTTCCATGGCAAGCTTCCAATATTATTCCTTGAGGACCTCACAGAGTTGTGCATATTCTGGCATGTAGCACATGAGTTGCTTGCTTTGTCCTACTAATTTAAAGTTCTCTAGTCTGTACATGTTATAGATTACTTCTTGGGGTTTATTCAAACTGATGAGGCACTTCTCAGCCTTATTCCAGTTTGGCAATCCAGATTGAAAGGCATTATCTCAGTTTATACTTCTGGAGAAATTGACCATTTTAGCAGGAGGTCTAGCCTGCCTGAGCTCTCTCTGTGTGCTGAATGTCATGGAGGTAGAGAGGATTTGAAAGTAAGGGCCAGGAAAGGGTTGCACCTTAAGACTGAATTAGTTTTTAAGTTTTCAGAGCCTGCACTGCTGGCCCCAGCATGTGAAGAAGAAGCAGCTATCCTTCAAAGTAGGTGTTGCATCTGCAGTAGATTTCTTTTAGTCCCTAATAAATGCTCTTCACAGATGTGGAAGAACTCTTGAAGTTCCCTACAACTATTTGCTGTAATGGTACAGCATGGTTGTGAGAGAAGACCAGCAGCGTGCAGAAGAAAATGGAATGTAGTATAGCAACTAGCAGACCAAGATCAACCAGCTAATTTTGAGACTAAGCTTTACCCTCCAGACATGCAAAGAGACTTTCTTGCTTCTTTGCAAGCATTCTTGATGCATGGAGAAATCTGGAATGAGCTCCTTGTGGCATCATTTACAGGATGCTATGTATGTTTCCAATGTAGGGAGCTGTTGTGTAATTTTTTTATGGACTTTTTGGGTGGGGAGCCTGTGCCTTAAATGCAGGTTGTTCTGCAACCCTCCTCACAGTTTCATGGGCTAGGTATGTTTCTTGGGTTTCCTTGGGCTTCTGTCATCCATGTCTTCTTACATAGCTTTAATGTTCCCACTTAAAAAATTCACCCAAAAAAATGCAGCTGGTTTCCATCATCACATTGAACACTTGGCTTTAGGGAGGCCATTTGATCATAATGTTTGTTGGATTTTTTAAGCCTTGAAAACAACAAGGCTGCTAATTGAATTGACCTCTGTAATTCTTGGAAGATAGCTAGTTGTACATATAGCATCATCGGTGGTGAAGGCAGTTGTCATGTGTTACTAGATTGGCACCCAACACCATCAAAACTAACAAAGTCATCTGGGGTGATGGCTCAGTGGTATAGCCCCTGTCTGGGACCTTGGGATGTCACAAATGGTTCTGGGTCAAACCCACTGGTGTGCAGGTGAATTGGGTGTGCTGTTGTGCTCCAAAAACAAAAGAAAGCCTAACAAAGTCACATGCACACAAATCAACCAAACCTCTTGCTTCTCCCCTGTGTGCAGGAATTTCATCTTTTGAGTTATAAAATGTACTCACTTGTAAATTGCAGGAATTCAAAATCAAATGAACATAAAGAAACCACAAACTTGACGTCAACCAGACCTTCTACTTTCTTGGTGTGCTCTAAAATCTCATAGCACAAAAGATGAGACTCCAAAGTCACACCTTGCAGATAAACCTTGCAAAACACACCAAAAAAACTAGAATCCTGTTCAGACTAAACTGAGTTCTGTCCACGAACCAAATCTTACATAAAATGAATATGTTACAATAATCCTCTGACACAATCAAAGGAGGAGTTGTAAGTGGTGATATTAACTATGATTTACATCATTGGATTGACAGGGCATGCATTAAGGTATTACCTTCCATTTGTGATTTCTAGATTACTGGACAAGGACAACGCTCCAATGTTGGGTGCCATTTCCTTCTACATTACCACCATCCATCCTCACTGAGCAATAATTCTACCTCCATTACCATCACAGAAAAGGATATCATTGTCCATGAAGTTTGAACTACAAATAATATTGTAAAGCCATGTGAATGTTTGATTTGGGATTGCATAGTGTCCATTGTAACTGTTTTCCCTCTATGCTTCTAATGTGGAGCATATGACATTGAAAGCATGCCACACCATTGCAAAGTGCATGCTCTTTTTGTAGACATCTCAATTTATGTTTGGTTTGGGAAAAAATGCTTTGGGAACTTCCATACGAAGAATCACAAGCTTTCTTGTTGATTACCACAACAATAGTAATTGTTTTCATGTTTTAAGAGGGAACAGACCCCCAGTATTGAAGGCACCAAGTGGTGTTGAGATCCAAGGTAGATGTATGGTACATGCCTATTGTGAAGAGGTTGGCATTCTCTCCACCATAAGTTTGGTTGGAATACTATGACACACATGTTACCAGTTTGGTGTAGAAATCAATACATATATGGATAAGTTAATGATGTACCTTAGCCTCAGGCTGACTTCCCTGAAGACCTGGAGATTGCACAAATGGGGGTATGGGAGTAAAAGACAAGTCTATGTAGACTGTGGCAGGTGTCTGCTTCTTTTGCTTTCCTCGGGTTGCTTTGCAGTCAAGGTCACTAATCAGCAAGAAATTCAAGTCCAGCCTCTAGAAGCCTGGCACCATTGAATAGGAGAGGAATCCCACATGCAGAAGTTGTGGAAGCTTACTGATGCTGATTGGTGCAGTTCACAATGTCACTTGTGTCAGTAATGTGAGTACCAGTCTACATAATTCATGATCTCCAGGGTACTACACTAGACTTGCCAAGGTTCCATGGATTTCTTGCCCTCAACTACATTATTGCAAGAAAGGCACAATTGCACTGCTCTCCATTGACCATGTGCAATGTCAAGTAAGGTGAACATGTATCTTCCAGCAATGACTTTGTGATGAACTGTTCAAAGAGCTCCCTGGCAGTCACAATACTTCAATTTTGCTCTGTGTGAACCAGAATGTATTTCACAGTACATCTTCGCACCGACTGACAAGTTGATCTTCCCTCTTATAATATTGCAGATATAACTATTTCCAGAACCATGCATTACATCCAGAAGCTCAGCTTCATGGTATACAGGTACGCCTCAATGGAGGCACATCCCTTAGAATCATGAAGCTATTTTGACTGTGTGTCTTCTGAGAAATACAACTCATAGCTGGTTTGATGCAAATGTATGAGATTCACCTAAGAACTGCAGGGGTGTGCTCTGTCGTGTGCAGATGTCAGGTGTTGCTTAAACTAATGAAGGAATGAGCCTTATAAGAATGAAGGTGTAGACTACAGATAGGAAAGCACCAACTGGAATGGTGACCATCCATGAGGCCACAATTTCTCGAACCACTTCACCCCGGACACTGTTCAGCCCCCGAGCAAAGCCAACACCCATCACAGCCCCGACCAATGTATGTGTGGCAGAGATAGGCAGACCCATTCGTGAAGCCAGTACAACCACAGTAGCAGCAGCAAACTCAGCTGCAAAGCCACGTGTTGGAGTTAACTCTGTAATCTTTTCGCCTATGGTGGCTATAACACGGTAACCCCAGACCAGCAAGCCAGCCACAATCCCAAAACCACCCCAAACCAGCACATCAATTGGCATGCTTGGCTGAGCACCTGTGTTGAGACCTGTCCCATGCAAAATGGCTAAGGCTGCAGAAATGGGTCCAATAGCATTTGCCACGTCATTTGCACCATGTGCAAATGACATGAAACATGCAGACAGGACCTGCAAATAGCCGAACACACTATAAACAATGCGCAGCTGAGTGCCTTTTGGTCCTTCCACTTTGCCCATGAATTTCACTGGCTGCTTGGATGCTTTCTCATCCACTTGGCCCTCAGCAGGCAGTTCACTGAATAAGCCTAACAAGTCACCGAGCTGGCGCCGGATGACTATATTGATGACAACTGCAGCTAGAAACCCAAGCCCCAGTGCTTGTGCTGCTGCCATACCAACGCTTGCTTTTGAAGGAAACACTGTGAAAGACAATGCTGCTGCACCCAAGAACACTGCTATGGGTGCTGCTGTTGCTGCTGCTTGCCCTGGATTAGGTGCACTATACACAAACTGCTTCCCACCAAAACATCCCTCCTCATGTCAGCCTTCCCATCTTCTCCATTTGCCAGACAAAATTTTCAGAGTGGTGGCACCCCATCTGAGCTGAGAATGTCATGACAACATCATGCAGCAGCAACTTCAACGAGTCTACAAATAAACAGACCAATATCAAGTGACAAAAATTGACATTTATTCAATAGACAATAAAAAATTTATTTTGAAAGAGATAGATACATACCGTTCGGATACACTTATAGACCACAAATGCAACCACCGCTCCTAAAACTGGGGACACAACCCAGGATGCAACAACACGTGCTAAGGACTTCCAATAGACTGCCCCAATTCCACCATAGATGAGGCCAAAGCCCACCATTGCTCCTATGATACAATGCGTGGTTGATACAGGCCATCCAAAATATGATGCTACCTGCAACTCCACACATTTGTATTGACAACCTTTGCATTGCTGAATGATTTGACAGCATCATAACGTGTTCTTCACCCATCACCTTGTTGGGAAGCAAAATCTACCTGATTGCAATCTAGCCAGAAAACCTATGTCTCTAATCCATCCCAATTTCTACAAGTCAAAATCTGGCAAATGATAATGGTATGTTGAAACACATGTAACAAGTTTGGGGGAAAACCCTAAAAAAAAATCCAGAAGGAAAATTGCACACCTGGAGCCAAGTTCCAGCAGCTCCAAGAGAAGAGAGCATCCCACAAAACAGCAAAGAATCCTTGCCATTGAAAATACCAGCAGTCAAAATTCCTGATTGCATAGTGTGGCTCACATGGGAGCCGACCATGAATGCTCCTGAGAATTCCAACACTGCTGCTGTAAGCACAGCTTGTCGTAGTGACAGGGCTCCAGATCCCACTGAAGTACCCATTGCATTTGCAACATCATTTGCCCCGATGTTCCAGGCCATGTAGAAGCCAAACAGCAAGGTTATATATGACAAGGCCCTGGTCTTAAATACCATCCCTGGTACTGAAGATGGCATGTACATGGGTAGCACGAGAGCTGCTAAACCTATCGCTGCTGTGATCCCAACTGCAAGGCGGGGAGTAATATGAAAGGCTTCTGCCATACCATCCATCCCTTTGCTTTCTGAAACTTTCTTCACTGTTTTCAACCTCTGGAAACTTTCTATCTCTTCGTGAAACTCTCCCGCATCTGCTAAAGATGCACTGCACACCGAGGTGTTTGAATCCTGCTCATTGCCACACTTCGGTAAGCTCAAGGTTAGCCTGGGTCTGCTACTCCTGCTGCTGATGTGCCATGGCTGCTGCATGCATCTTGATGATATCGACGGATTTGTATCAGTGCGAGCCACAGCAGGAACATGCCAGCAAAAGCTTCTCCTGCGCAATCGGCCCCACGCGGGCCTTGAAAGAAGAAGACCATGGTCTGTTGCTACTGCTTCAAGGGAGCTACGGCAGCTACGTCCTAACTTCAACATATTGCTTAAGCAGAAAAAAGAAAAAAGAAAAACCCTTTCCCGCGAATTTCTTCTCTTTTCTCCTTCCACCACTTCAAAAAGAATCCATTCTCAACACTTCAACAGTGTCCCAAGCTCCAGCATCTCCATCACTCCCCCTACCCATCCTGAGCCCCATGCATGCCACACCAAACCTAGAAGACAAAACTAATTAAGCTCCCAAACTCTTGCTATTCACTGATGCCCACAATAACATCACCAACAAGAAAAGAATTGAAGCCGAATAGCCCAGAAGCTAGAAAGAATTCTATCTCTTGCTAACACTCCCCTCCATCCACCTCCACCATCTCCTTCCCTCCGAAAGGCTTGCAAGGAGAGCGCCATCGAATCCTGGAGGACGAGGCAAAAGTGTAGGGATGAGACGCAACTGCAATTGTTCGTTTGCGCCCTTTTACACAGAAACATCCATCCACACATTCATCCAACACACATTCATAACCCATTCATCTATCTATCGACCCATCCATTTATTCATTTATTCATTCGTTCTTCTTTTTCTTTTTCTTTTCCTTTTCTTTTTTGTTTCTTCTGGGGCTGCTTCTTCTTTGCTGTAGAAACTAGGTCATTCGAGAGGTACATAGGTACCACCTTTTTACCACCTTCACATTAAGTTATAGTATCTATTGCATATACCAATTGCATATACCTTAAAGTGGCAATGAGGAGAGATTCTACGCTTTCACCCCAGGGTTCTTTGAATCACCTGCTCTTTCAAATGCATTGCCAGTGGGACCAGGTTTTATTTTTAAAATAATACAATTTTAAATAAATAAATTTATCATTTTTAAATTTATTTATTTAAAAATTACATTAAAAATATTTTAAATAAATTTTATTTTATGAATTTTATTTCATTTTGTGATGTAACCACACTAGCCATCATTCACAAGAGGAATTAGCCAAATTTGGCTGCGGGTACAAGAGGAAAGTAGAAAATTTTAAGAATCCTGTAATTTTGGGGGGGGGGGGAACCTCTTGGAACCTATTTGTCTAAATATGGCGATTTTAGATTTTTTTTTTCCTCGTTTTTTTTGGGACAAAAGTCATTTGTATGAGTTGCAGTGGATTTTTTTGGGTCACTAAGTGGAAAAAATTCGCCAAAAAGAAAAAAAAAAAGGGGTGAAATTTGCAGCCCACATATAGAATATCCAGAGCTCTATCACAAATAGTTCAAAAGTTCTGAAGAATATCTGGTGTTCCCCACCATTGATTCACATAATTACAATGATCCCCACCATTGATTCACATAATTACATTGATCCCCACCATTGATTCACATCATTACATTGATCCCCACCATTGATTCACATAACTACAGTGTTCCCCACCGGCAAATCCACAACACAAGTGGAGGAACTGGCTAGATGACAATCTGTCCCAACAAGGCAAAACAAGGAAAAACCTCGCAAGGTACCAGAAAAAACACACCAAAACTGGAGAAAATCCAAAGTGGAACTAACAGATGAAAAGCTGTTTCCACGTAGGAAAACGACTCTAAAATGTACCTGAAAAAAAATCCAAAACTGATTACGATGTCAGAATATCTCCTGAAAGCCAATTATGTCACATAATGACCATTACCCAAAGCGCCCACTGGGGCTGAGTCCTCCTTCCGGTCATTTACTCATTCCCTAATTGCACATCCTCCGGTCCTCCTCCCATGGTCATTACCGGTACTGGGCGGGTATCTACTTTTGAACATTTCAGCTCGCACTGGTATCCAATCTTTTTTTTTGAATTTTCATACCAGCCTGGTACTGGTATCACATCTTTTTTCAAATACCAGCCGGGTACTGGCATTAGGGCTTCAGCTTGGTTATTGATTGGTATGAGGCAGATATACACCTAATATTGAGGATTGTATGGCCCTGCTATGAAGCTTGTACAGGTTTTTAAATATATATTTATAATAATTAATTTTAATTTTAATTTTAAAATTTTAAAATAATTTAAAAGTTTATACTAGGCAAATACTTGTGTCAATTTTTTTTTAAAATTCATATTGGGCATGTATTAGTATGAGGTAGTTATGGCCTTAGGTCCCTATGAGGCAAGTTGGTTCTTTTGATATTAGGACCCCTATCAATTTATGTAAGAGAGTTCCATTGATATATCTACAACACTGGCCATTATTGGTGTTGTTTGGTTCTTGATTTTGAAAAGAATCTTCAGTTTTTTTTTTTTTTTTTTTTTGTTTGGGGTTTTTTTTTTTATTTTTTTTTTTTTTTTTTTTTTTTTTTAAGTATTGTAACCACACACTAATCCAAACCCTCCTCCATTCTCTTCTTCTCCA
>Ga0116231_10007578_pt1 | contig 19742 bp, 19 predicted proteins | sample S1TSphgellanicum_2_FD_89695 | JGI IMG/M metagenome (GOLD analysis project Ga0116231, IMG submission 89695) | Host-associated microbial communities from peat moss isolated from Minnesota, USA - S1T2_Fd - Sphagnum magellanicum MG | ecosystem: Host-associated > Plants > Peat moss > Unclassified...
GTCAAGGATGGCCGAAGGCCACCGCGAAGCGGCGCGCAGCGTCCTTTACCGCCCCTGCACGCGGTGGCACAATGGTATGCAAAGAGGGCGTCGGAAGCGTAACGAAGATAATGGTTGCTACGCCGTTGGTCATGTTCATCAACGAGGGTCGGCCAACGGGTCGGTGAGGAAGGTTTTTGAAAAAACCAATAAACTCCTAAACATCAGGGACGCCCAAGACTGTCCAGCAACCGTGCGGCGGATGGGCGTTCGTCGAAGGTCGGGTTTTGCGACAGCAACTGCTTCAACAGGGACTTTGCCTGGTCCTTCGATCCGGTCTGCGATAATGCTACAGCGTAATGATACAGCTGATCCGGGTTGTGGCCGGTGCCGGCGGCGCGGCGCAGCAGCGGCAGCGCGCCTTTCGCATCGCCGTGCAGATCCATGATCCAGCCCAGCGTGTCGGCTGAATTGGCCTCGGGCGCGATGAAATAGGCGCGCCTGGCCAGCGCCAGCGCCGCGTCCAGATCGCCCTGCTGCCCGTGCAACCAGGCCAGATTGTTCAGCGCCGCCGCATCGGCCGGCCGCAGCGCGATCAGATGCGCGAGTGTTGCTTCCGCCTGCGCCGTCTGCTTCTGCTGTATTTGCAGCGAGCCCAGCACGGAGAGCGTCGCCACATCGTCCGGGTGGGTGCCAAGCCAGCCGGTCAGCAGCGCGTCCGCCGCGGCGGGCTTGCCGGCGTGCGAGAGCGCGTCCGCCGCGCGCACTGCCAGTTCTGCGGAGGGCGATGCGGTGAACGCCGCCTGATAGGCCGCCGCGGCGCGTGCCTGGTCGCCGGTGGCGGCCCATAAATCCCCGGTCAATTGGCGTGCGGCCGGCAAATTGGCCGGGTCCGCCGTCAACGCTGAAGCCGTCTTCAGCGCCGCCGCCGTGCCGCCCGCCTTCAAATCCAGCCCCACCAGCGAGCCCATGAGCAGAATATTGCCTGGCGAGGTGCGAAGCCCGTCGCGCAGCGTCGTGCGTGCCAACTCGATATCGTGGTTCTCGGCCTGCAGCATGGCGAGCTCCCGCCTGGCCTCGACATTGCCCGGCGAGGAGTCGAGCAACGCGCTTAACACGTCGCGCGCCGCCGGCGCCTTTCCGGCGGAGACCAGCGCACGCGCGCGCAGCATCGTCAGCGAGGGGTCGCCCGCCACCGCGGCCGCCCGGTCGAGCAGGGCAATCGCCCGGTCAGGGTCGTGCGCCCGCATATACGCTCCTGCCAGCGCCGCGGTGATGGCGGGGCGGCCGGGGGCCGCCTCGTGCGCCGCCTCGGCCACCGCGACCGCCTGATCGGTCTTGCCCTGCGCCAGCAGCAGCGGCAGTTGCAGCTCCAGCGCCGCCTGCTCGGCCGGGTGGCGGTGGAGCACATCGCTCAGCAGCGCCTGGGCGTTCTGCACCTCGCCGAGCTGGCCATCGACGCGGACCAGCAGCAGCGCCACCGCATCATCATCGGGGAACTGCTTGCGCATTTTGAGCAGAAGGTCATGCGCACCCGGCAGGTCGTAGGCAGCCAGCTTGATTTCCGCGCTCAGCAGGCCGGTCAGCGCGGTATCGCCGAGCGATTGTTTCAGGCCATCGAGCGCCTTGGTGGCGCCAGCCACGTCGCCGTGTTGCAGAAGGCCACGCACCAGCGCGGTGCCGGCCTCCGCCTGGTGCGGGTCGATGGCCAGCGATGAGCGCAAATCCTGGTCGGCCATGCCGATCTCGCCCAGCGCCAGACGCACGCCGGCCAGGCGGTTGAGGATGTCGGCGTCCTTCGGCGCCATGGCCTGCGCCTGCGCCAGCGTTTTCTCCGCGGCCTTGTCATCGCCCGCCATCGCCTGGGCGCGGCCCATCAGCGCCAGCGCATCGGCGTCGGCATGGCCCGAGGCGACGATATCCTGCAACTGCGCGCGCGCATCCTGCGGGCGCCGGCGGCTGAGCGCAATGAACGCCATCAGCTTGTGCGCCTCGACATCATCGGGATGGATGGTCAGAAACTTGGCCGCCGCCTCCTCCGCCTGCGCCGGCTGGCCGACGTTGATCTTCACCAGCGCCATGTAATAGAGGCCGCGCGGCAAACTGCCGATGATGGGCGAAATCACGTCCAGCGACTCGCCGGCCGCCGGCCAGTCGTGCGACCGTATGGCCAGCATGAGCCGCAGATAATTGGCGCTCGGATCACGCCGTGCGCTGCGCAGGACCTCGTCCACGAGGCTGCGCGCCTCCCGCTCCCGCCCCAGCACCGCGAGTGCGCGCACCCGCATGAGCTTGGCGTCGATCCGCCGGGGATTGTCCTTCAGCACCAGGTCGGCATCGTCGAGCACGGCCTGGCCGTGATCCTGCAACAGCGCCATGGTGGCGCGCAGCAGCAGGGCGTCGGGCTGTTTGGGAGCCGCTTGCAGCACGTGGGCCACGGCGGCGGCGGCCGCCGCCGTGTCGCCGCGGGCAAGTGCGACGCGGGCGGCGGCGAGCTGCGCCGGCGCCTCGGCCGGGTCGGCCGCGACCGCCGCCGCCGCCGCGTCGGCCGCCGCCTGCGTGTTGCCCAGCGCCAGCTCGGCCGCGCTGCGCAGCGCGCCGGTGTCGGCTACCGCCAGCGGCGGTTTCGGCGGCATAGGGAAATCCCGCAGCAAAAGGTCGAAATGATGCTGTTGCAAATACGCCTGGCCGAGCGGCAGCAGCAGCGCCTGGGCATCGTAGCCGTGCTGCCGCGCGCGCTTGAGCTCGAGCTCGGCCGCCGCCGGGTTGCCCAGCGCCAGGTCGGCCACCCCGAGCCGCCAGGCGGCTTCGGCATTATCCGGATGCCGCCGCACCGCCTCGCGCAAATACAGCGCCGCGCGGTGCATGTCCCCCTTGTCCATCAGCCGCCGGCCGGTGACCAGCGGATCGCCGCGGTGCAGGGCGAGGAAGGCGCCGCCGCCTCCCGCCGCCGCCAACACGCCAACCGTCACGACAATGACCAAACTCCGACGCATTCCGCCCCCGTCATCGTAGGCATGGCGCGCTGCATCCAGTATAGGATATAGCGCATGAAACCTGTCCGCGCCGGCCCGCCTGAGATAGACATCCGGGCCAGCCGCTTTCGGGTGCATATATCAATGGCTGGTTGAAATCACGCTACGAAATCGGGTATTGCCTAAAAATAATTGCTTGCGGTTCAGAATTACTCGTTTTAGACACGTTAACGGTATCTATGTTGCCCATTGCGGGCCAACGATGCCGGATTTTTGCATCGGAGGTGCCTTGGTGGATTTGCTGCAGGCGCGTAGCTCAGTGGCAGAGCGCTGCTCTTACTCAGCAGATGCCGGGGGTTCGACTCCTTCCGCGCCTAATCAGCCGTCAGGCGTGAGGCGTCAGGCGTCAGTGATGATGGCTGTGCTGGCTTTGGCGGGGTGTAGCGAGCCGGCTGCTGTGACAAATTTGCCAGCGCCGGTGCCGGAAGTAGCGAGCCAATACGTCATCGGGCCGGGGGACCGGCTGGAGATTTTCGTCTATGGCGCGGACAAATTGTCCGAACCCGACCTGCCGGTGCGCCCCGACGGCCGGATTTCCGTGCCGCTGGTGTCGGACCTGGTGGCGGCCGGCAAGACGCCGACGCAACTGCAGGACGAAATCGCCGAAAAACTCAAGAAATACGTCCAGAACCCCGTCGTCACCGTCCTGGTGAAATCGTTCCAGGGGCCGCTCGATCAGCAGGTGCGGGTGATCGGCGCCGCGGTGGACCCGCAGGCGATCCCGTTCCGCGAGAACATGTCGGTGCTGGACGTGATGATCGCCACCAAGGGGCTGACCAAATACGCCGCCGGCAACCGCGCCGTCATCGTGCGGCGCGTCGGCAACAAGGAGGAGCGGATCCCCGTCCATCTCTCGGACTTGATTCGCGATGGCGACATCAGCCAGAACAAGCTGATGAAGCCGGGGGACACGATTATCATCCCCGAAAGCTATTTTTAGGACACCACCCGGATGGAATCGATCCAGGAGCTGGTGGGGCGTTATGGGCTGCTCGGCTGGCGCCGCCGCTGGTGGGCCATGCTCGCCGCCTGGGCGGTGTGCATCGGCGGCTGGATCGGCGTCGCCGCCCTGCCCAACCAGTATGAGGCCAGCGCGCGCGTCTATATCGATGCCGACGCCATCCTCACCCCGCTGCTGCGCGGCATATCGGTGGATAGTTCGCTGACCGACGAGATCGACCTGCTGCAGCAGATGATGCTCAGCCGGCCGAACCTGGAGCGCATCATCGCCAAGACCGATTTGCAGCTCGATGCCACCACCCGCACCGACACCGAGCGGCTGGTGGAAAAACTCTCGCGCAGCATCAAGGTGACGCCGCAGAACCGCAACATCTTTACCATCACCTACCGCAACACCGACCGCCAGCTCGCTTATGACGTGGTGCAGGCGGTGCTGGCCAGCTTCATCGAGAACAAGGCCGGCGACAACCGCGACGAAATGGAGAAGGCCAGCGCCTTTCTCGACAGCCAGATCGACAGCTACGAGAAGCAGTTGCGCGCGGCCGAGACCAAGCGCGCCGACTTCCGCCGCAAATACGTGGACCTTCTGCCCGGCGACAATGGCGTGAACCGGCTGGAGCAGGCGCGCGAGGATGTGCGCAACCTGACCGGCCAGTTGGAGGATGCACGGGTGCGCCGCGTGCTGATGGCGCGCGAACTGGCCACCACGCCGCAGGTGCTCTCCACCGAAGGCGGCGGCCCCGTCGACACCGGCGGCTCGCTGCGCGCGGCGGAAAACCGGCTGCGCCAGTTGCAGCAGGTCTATACCGACCAATACCCCGAAGTGATTACCGCCAAGCACGAGGTGGAGGTGCTGCGCAAGGCCGCCGGCGCCGCGGATGCCTCGGGCGGCGAACCCGGCGACCGGGCGGCGCCCAACCCGTTGTTCGAGCAGCTCAAGCTGCGCGTGGTGGAGACGGACGCGCAAATCAACAGCCTGCAGCGCCAGGTGGACGATGCGGTGCATGAGCGTGACCGCCTGGAAAGCATTGCCCGCGGCGTGCCGGGGCTGGAGGCGCAATATCTCAACCTGAACCGCGATTATGACGTGCTGCGCAAGAATTACGACGAGCTGCTCAGCCGCCGCGAGGGCATGCGCATTTCCACCAAGGCGCAGGTGAGTTCCAGCAACGTGAAAATGGTCATCATCGACCCGCCGCAGGTGCCGCAGACACCGGTGGCGCCGGCGCGCATATTGCTCTCCATCGGCGTGCTGATCCTGGGGCTGGCAGCCGGCGTCGGCGTGGTGGTGGCCATCGTCACGCTGGATACGAGTTTTCATAGCCTGGTGCAGTTGCGCACCTTGGGCCTGCCGGTGATCGGCGGCGTGTCGCTGGCCGCTCTGCCGCCGACGATGGGCGAGCGGCTGCGGCGTGCGGCGGCATTCGGCGGTGCGGTGTTCGCGCTGCTGCTCGTGCTTGGCGGCGTGCTGCTGCATTATACGTGGCGTACGTAAGCATGTTCTTTTTTGAAAAAAAGAAGGCCTTGCTGATGGGGCGCGTGTAATGGACCACGCTGACCACGGGGCCTTCCCCGAGCCGCAGGTGCGCGGGCCGCGCACGCTCACCGACCTGGCGCGCGCCGGCATGATCATTGAAAGCCAGGGCCGCACGCGGCTCGGCGACGAGTTCCGCATTGCCGCGAGCCGCTTGCAGACGGTGATCAAGGCCTCGGTCGCGGCCGGCGAGCGCGGCGGCAATCTGGTGCTCATCACCAGCACGCGGCCGGCGGAGGGGAAGAGTTTTTCCTCCATCAACCTGGCGGCCGCGCTGACACAGACATCGTCGCGGCACGTGCTGCTGGTGGATGCGGACAGCAAGCCGCGCTGCCTGAGCGAATTGCTCGGGATTCACCGCGCCCCCGGCCTGCTGGACCTCGCCGCCGACTTCTCCATTCCGCCGGACAGCCTGGTGGTGCCGACGGCACTCCCAAAACTCTCCATTATGCCGCTGGGCAACGCCACTGCGGTGACGGACGGGATGCCGGTGGGGAACGACGACCGCAGCCAGCCGCTGGCCGCCGCGGCCGAGCTGCTGTCGCGCAGCTTTCCCCAGATCACCATCGTGCTGGACACCGGGCCGCTGCTGTCCACCAGCGACCCGAGCGTGCTGGCACCGTCGGTGGCGCAGATCGTCATGGTGGTGGAAGCCGGCCGGACGCAGCGTGCGGAGCTGGATGCGGCGCTGGATCTGATCCGCGCCAACCCGCGCATCATGCTCATGCTGAACAAGGTGTCGGGCCGGAACACTGCCTCCTTCGGCGCGTATAGCTACTCGGGCGATTATTACGCGCAGCCGAATTTGCCGCCGCCGCAACTCTGACACGATGACACGATCGGGCTCCCCTACCATGCGCAACAGCTTGCTCGCGACGGCGGCCTTCCCCGCCATGGTCGGGCTATGTCTTTGTGGCCTCTCCCCCGCCCGCGCGCAGGCGCCGGCAGCAGCGCCTGCTGCCGGTGCGGACAGTGAGTCCGGCGGGGCCGCTACCCCGCCGCTGCCGCCGGCGCCGATGGACAGCGTGCTGCCGCGCACCGGCATCGATGCCGGCACGGCGGAGCTGCAGAACCGTTTCGGCGACAATTTCGCCGACAATAATTACGGCGCCGGCCACGAGCTGCCGCAAGCCGGCCTGCTGCCGAAATCCGGATGGCTGATCCTGCCGCAAATCGGCGTCGCCGAAGCCTGGTCATCCAACGCCGGCTTGGGCCTCGGTGGCGGCTCGATCGGCAACGTCGGCTCGGATTTCATCACCGAAATCACCCCCTCGGTGACCATCGAGCGCGAGGCGGAGCGCTATACGGTCAATCTGAACTATGCGCCGATCGGGCTGATTTACGCCAAGAACAGCGACTATTCGCAGATCGAGCAATTCGCCAGCGGCGACATACTGGGCGTGGCCGTGCCGGACTGGCTGTATGTCGATGTGCGCGGCTCGGTCAGCCAGCAGTCGGTGTTCGGCGGCATCGGCAGCTTCACCTCCGTGGCGGTGGCGCCGGATGACCGCGAGACCAACACCAGCGTGTCGATTTCGCCGTACCTGTCGCACACATTCGGCACCGCGGGCACGGCGCAGGCCGGTGTCAGCTACACCTACAGCAACACCGATGCCCCCAGCTTGCAAAACTCCGCCATCGAGCGTGACCTGTTCGGCGGATTCAATCCTTACGGCAGCAGCTATCTCGGCACCGAGCGCGTGTTCGCCAGCTTCACCACCGGCGAGGATCTGGGCCGGTTTCGTGACCGTATCGGCGTGGACGCGAGTTTCTATGACGGCTCTCAGGAATTGCGCAATGCCAAGCGCATTCTGGTGACCGACGATGCGAGCTACGCGATCAGCCGCCGCTTCGCGGTGATCGGCCAGATCGGCTATGAGGATCTGGAATATCCGGTGGCCGGTTTCACCTACGATGGCCCGATCGGTGCCGCCGGTTTCACCTGGACGCCGCACCGCGACAGTGACCTCACGGTGGAATACCGCTATATCGACGGTTTTGGTTCGCCCTTCGTGCAGGCGTCGTTTCAGGTGACGCCGCGCGTGCGTGTGTTCGGCGGCTATTCCGAGGGAATTACGAGTTTCCAGCAGGATCAGCAGAACCAGCTGCTGTCCGGTACGTCGGACATTTATGGCGTATCGGACCAGACGGCGGTGGCGGCACCGCTGCTGACGTTCAGCAGCGCGTTTGGCGGCAACCAGCAGGTGGACAAGCTGCGGCGCCTCGATGCAACCGCGGTCTGGGCCGACGAGCGCGATGTGGTGACGCTGTCGGGCGAGTATGAGCATACGAGCCCGGTCGGGCGGTCGCTCTACGGCACCGCATCGTCGGACGGAAAATTCCTGTCGCTGGCGGTGAGCCGTGCGTTGTCTTCGCAATGGACGGTGGATGGGTTCGTCGAATATGGCAGCAACCGCGTGGCGCTGCGCGATGCGCAGACGGCCGACTCGGTTACGGTTTCCGCGGCGCTCACCCGCGTGTTCTCGCCCTCGCTGTCCGCCTATATCCGCTTCACCGGAACGTACACGCTGTCCGGCGAGAATGGCGCCGTGTATGGCGGCTACGGCAACCAGAACACGATCACGATAGGCGCGCTGAAACGGTTCTACTAATTTGTAAAAGTTTTTTGGTTCTTTTTTTCAAAAAAGAACTGCTTCCTTCCTTTCTCGAAGTCAGTAGGATGGGTGAGCGAAGCGAGACCCATCGGCCACGCGGTCATGCGTCTCGCTTTGCTCACCCATCCTGCGAAGTTCGTCGCTGGGGCTTCAACCCACGTGTCCGGAAGGTTCCGGCACGTGTGAGTGGGTTAAAACCCCGGCGACGGTCTCGTCCGAGCCTCGCGAGGAGTTCGAATTTTTGCGCAACGCCATGACGGTGGACGTGGAGGATTGGTTTCAGGTCCAGGCCTTCGCCGGCACGATCCCGCGCGATGACTGGGACAGGCTGCCGCGCCGCGTCGTGGAAAACACCATGCGATTTCTGGACATGTTCGAAGCGGCCGGCGTCACCGCGAGTTTCTTCGTGCTCGGCTGGGTCGCCGACCGGCATCCCGGTCTGGTGCGGCGTATCGTCGCCGGCGGGCATGAGCTGGCAAGCCACGGCTATGCGCACCGGCTCGCACACGAACAGACGGAAGGGGAATTTCGCGAGGATGTCGGCCGTGCCAGGCGCTTGCTGGAAGATATCGGCGGCGTGCCCGTGATCGGCTACCGCGCGCCGACTTTCTCCATCAATACGCGCAACCCATGGGCGTTCGATGTGCTGGAAGATGAAGGCTACCGCTACAGTTCCAGCATTTTTCCCATTCGCCATGATCTCTACGGCATGCCCGATGCGCCGCGCGGGCCGCATCGGCCCGGCCCGGGGCGGCTCGTGGAAATACCGATGACGACGGTGCGGCTCGGCGGGCGTAATTTTCCCAATGCCGGCGGCGGCTATTTCCGCCTTCTCCCCTATGCGGTATTCCGCGCCGGACTGCGGCGCGTCAATGCGGCCGAGGGTGCGCCGGGCGTGTTCTATACGCACCCGTGGGAAATCGATCCCGGCCAGCCGCGGGTGCACGCCGCACCGCGCATGGCGCAGTTCCGCCACACGGTGAACCTGGCGCGCACGGAAGGCCGCATCCGCCGCCTGCTGCGCGATTTCGCCTGGGGCCGCATGGATGAGGTTTTTGCAAAGGCGCTTGCGCAGGCATGAAGATTGTCGAACTCGGTAACGCCACAAACGCCTGGGACGATTTCGTCAACGCCCAGCCTGATGCCACCTTCTTCCACCTCAGCGCCTGGCGGGGCGTGATCGAGGCCGCATTCCGGCATCGTGCGCACTACGTCTATGCGGAACAGGATGGCGCCATCGTCGGCGTGCTGCCGCTGGTGCAGGTGCGCACGCGCCTGTTCGGCCATTCGCTCATATCCAATCCGTTCTGTGTGTACGGTGGCCCGCTCGCCGCCGATGCCGAGGCATTCGCTGCCTTGTGCGGCCACGCCGCGGCGCTGCGTGCCAAACTCGGCGCGCGGGTGGCAGAATTGCGGTTTCGGGACACGCCGCCCGATGGCTGGCTGGCGCAAAGCTGGGCGTCGCGCCCTGGCCTGTATGTCACGTTCCGCCGCGCCATGACCGGCGATGACGACGCGAATTTGAAAGCCATACCGCGCAAGCAGCGGGCCATGGTGCGCAAGGGTATCGAGTCAGGGCTCGCCGCCACGACCGGCCGCAGCATCGATGTGTTGCACGCCGTCTATGCCGAAAGCGTGCGCAACCTCGGGACCCCGGTCTTCGCCAAAAAATATTTTGCCATCCTGGCCGAAACGTTCGGCGAGGCGCTGGATGTCGTCACCGTTTGCCACGACGGCAAACCGGTGGCAGCGGTGATGAATTTTTACTGGCGCGACGAGGTGATCCCCTATTACGGCGGCGGCACGGCGGCGGCGCGCGCCTGCCATGCGAATGATTTTCTGTATTGGGCAACCATGCAGGGTGCCGCGCGGCGCGGGTGCCGGATGTTCGACTTCGGCCGCAGCAAGGAGGGAACAGGCGCTTACAGTTTCAAGAAGAACTGGGGTTTCAGCCCCGCCCCCTTGCATTACCGGTTTGCCCTGGCAGAGGGTGAGTCCGTGCCCGACATCAACCCGCTCAATCCCAAATACCGGCTGATGATCGATACCTGGAAGCGCCTGCCTTTGCCTGTCGCCAACGCCATCGGCCCTCATCTCGTCAGAGGCGTCGGGTGACCGCCGGCCGTCTGCCCACGCTGGCGTGCCTCGGCGCCGGGCTGCTGCTGCTGTGTGTCCTGTTCCATCAGGAAATCACCGCAGCTGCGGTGATCTGGAGCACCTCGACCGCCTACGGGCATTGCTGGCTCGTGTTGCCGATCGTGGGCTGGCTGCTGTGGGAGCGGCGGGCGGCGGCCGTCGCCTATCCGCCGGAGGCGGTCGCCTGGCCGGTGTTTGCCGCCCCCGTGGTCGCGTGCGCCTGGCTGGCATCGGACTGGCTCGGCATCATGGAAGGGCGGCAGTTGGCCGTGCTGGGCTTCCTCGAACTGCTGCTGCTCGCCGTGCTCGGCACGCGCCTGTGGTGGGCGCTGTCGCCGGCGCTGCTGTATGCCGTGTTCCTGGTTCCGTTCGGCGCCTTCATCACCCCGGCGCTGCAGAATTTCACGGCAGGCTTCATCGACGTCGGGCTGAATCTGCTGGGCGTGCCGCATGCGATGGATGCGTTCCAGATCGAAATCCCCGAAGGCCGCTTCTATGTGGCGGAAGCCTGCGCCGGGCTGCGGTTCCTGATTGCGTCGATCGCGTTCGGGGCGCTCTACGCCGTCACGATGTTTCGCAGCGGGTGGCGCCGACTTGTGTTCATCGGGGTCGCCTGCGTGGTGCCGGTGATCGCCAACGGATTTCGGGCGCTCGGCATCGTCTATGCCGGCCATCTGATCGGCAGCGCCGAGGCTGCGGCCGCAGACCATGTGATCTACGGCTGGGTGTTCTTCTCCGTCGTCATTTTGGTGCTGGCCCTGGCCGGGCTGCCGTTCCGCCAGGCGCCCGCACCTGTGCCCGCCGGCGTGGGTCTGATTCCGGAGGCCTCGCGCGGCTGGCGGCCGCCTTTGGGAGCCTGCCTGCCTATGCTCCTGGCCGCCGCTGCCGCCCCCGGCTTGGGCGCGGCGCTCGACAATCTCGCCGCCGCGACCCCGCCCGTGGTGACGGTGCAGCACCTGGCCGCGGCCGGCACGCCGGTGACCGTCACGACGACGCTGCTGCCGGCCCGCAGCAACCCTGCCCGCATCCTGGCCGCCGCCCGCGATCCGGCGCTGGCCTCCCTTGGCGGCGACATCGACACCGGCATTCTGGATGGGCCGCACCACCGGTGGATGCTGCTGACCGACCGAAACAGCGGCACCGTCGCCGCCTACATGGTGGTGGTCGATGGCACGCCGATGCTCGGCGGCCTGCACGACCGGCTGCACATGGCCGCCGACATGCTCGGCCGCGCGCGCACGGCGCCCAAGGCCGTAACCATTAGCGCGGGGTCCAAAGATACGCTTTTGGCGTTCCTGGATCAGCAGCCGTAGGATGGGTCTTGACCCATCAAGGCGCGCGAACGGAATTGCCGCGCCGGGGTGATGGGTCAAAACCCATCCTACAACCCGGGCTGGCCGCAGCGCGCCAGCAGCGCCCGCAATTCGCGGATGGCAGGGAAAACCTCCTGGTTGCGGTCGCAGCCCTGCGCATCATGCGCCTTCTGCTCCAGCTCCACGATCCACCTGTCCTCGGTAAAAATCCGCTCGGTGAACCATACTAAAACCGGCCAGGCCGCCTCCAGCAGAAACGGAATCTTTGGCCGTTGGATGGATAAAAGCCCAAAAGTGCGGTTGGTGCGCTGCGCCTCATCCAACGGCACATAGGCAATCCACAAATCCATCACCGGCAGATCGCCGTCGGTCCAAATTTTAAGGTTCTGGTACGGATATTCGGTGCGGATCGTCATAAGATCCTTGTGGTTGTCCTGGCCCGTGCGGCGCCGCTTGCCCAGAATCGCCGCCTCGCCCAAGGGCTGCTTCCCGGCCGAGCGCCCAAAAGTGTAATCCACCTCCAGCCAGTTGTCGCCGCGCCGGATGGCCCGCTGCTTGGGGCGCACCTGGCCCATCTGCTTGCGGTGCAGGAACTGATGGTTCATGTCCGTCAGGTTTTCGTGCATGAAACTATAGTGGCACGCCACATCCTGCCCGAAACGCCGTGTGCGGTAGCGTGCATCCTGCGCCGCCCCCAACTGCGGGAACGGCACCGTATCGGCCAACGCCGGGTCGCCCGGAAACACGAATACCAGTCCCGCCGACTCGCGGCACGGGTATGCACGCACCCCATTGGGCAAATCCTTGCTGCCCAGATACGGGATTTCGATGCATTTGCCGGTGCTGTCGAAAGTCCAGCCATGATAGCAGCAGCGTAGCGAACACCCGTCCACCACGCCCGCATGCAGCGGCACCTGCCGGTGTGCGCACCGGTCTTCCAGCGCGAACACCGGCCCGTCCTTCGGCCGCACGAGCACGATCGGCTCGCCCGCGAAATGCACGCCCAGCGCCCGCCCGGGTTTGAGCCCCCGTGACCAGGCGACCGGGTACCAATGATCAGGGTGTGCGCCGACCCGCCGCAGGTCGATCAGAGGAGCGGCGCACGGTAATGTGTCCATCAGTCATTCAACGCCATGGCTGCCGCCGGTTGCAGAGTCGGCCGGCAAAAAGACACTACCCCGAGAGGATGCGCCTAGACCAGGGTTAACCCGACATCCACATTGCCCCGCGTGGCGTTGGAATAGGGGCAGACCTCATGCGCCGCATGCATCAGCCGCTCCCCCGCCTCATGCTCCACGCCAGGCAGGCTGACGGCGAGTGCGACCGTAATCCCATACCCGCCCTCCGACCGCGGCCCGAACCCCACCGTCGCCGTCACCGACGCATCCGCCGGAACCTTCACGCCCGCCTTGCCGGACACCGCCTTCATGGCGCCGAGAAAACACGCCGAATAGCCGGCCGCGAACAATTTTTCCGGATTGGCACCGACCCCGCCGGGCCCGCCCATCTCCTTGGGGACCACCAGCTTTACGTCCACCGATCCGTCATCGGACCGGGCCGAACCGTCGCGGCCGCCGTGGGCGGTCGCGCTCGTCTTGTAGATGACGTCAACAGGCATGGTGTGTCTCCTTGTTGATCAGGGCCAGGCTTCTAGGGAGCCGAATCGACCAGCACGATTTCGGCATCGTCGAGCGCCGTCACGTGCAGCACCGCCTCCCTTGCTATGGCGGCGCCATCGCGGGCGTGCAAGGTCACGCCGTTCACTTCCACCGAACCGCGCGCCGGCACCAGATACCCAAGGCGCGTCTCGCCGAGCGCATAATCCGCCGTCTCGCCGGCCTTCAGCGTGGCGCCGACGACGCGGGCGTCGGTGCGGATCGGCAGCGCCCCCTCATCCTCGGCAAAGCCGCTGGCCAGAGTCACGAACCGGCCGGACCGATCGCCCTTGGGAAACGGCTTCGCCCCCCACGACGGCGCCGCACCCCGCTCGCGGGGCTCGATCCAGATCTGAAAAATCCGGGTCGTGCCATCCTCCATATTATACTCCGAATGCCGCACGCCGGAGCCCGCACTCATCACCTGCACGTCGCCCGCCTCGGTGCGGCCCTTGTTGCCCATGCTGTCCTGATGGGTAATCGCGCCCTCACGCACGTACGTGATGATCTCCATGTCCGCATGCGGGTGGGGCGGGAACCCGGTCTTGGGCGCGATCGTGTCGTCGTTCCACACCCTGATCGGGCCCCAGCCCATCTTCCTGGGGTCATGGTAGCTTGCGAACGAGAAATGATGCTTGGCATCCAGCCAGCCGTGGTTGGCACCGCCTAGCTGTTCAAAAGGTCTGCGGTCGATCATAAAAGACACTCCGGGAAGAAAGCGAAGCAAGCTGTTCTTTTTTGAAAAAAAGAACCAAAAAACTTTTGGACATTTGGACAAGCGCATGGACGATATCAGGCCGCCTGTACCGCCGTTCAACCATGAGACCGCCGCACAGAAGATCAGGGCGGCGGAGGATGGCTGGAACTCCTGCCAGCCCGTGCGCGTGTCGCTGGCCTACACGCCGGACAGCATATGGCGCAACCGCGCGGAATTTCTGCGCGGCCGCCCCGCCATCGTCGCATTCCTGACCCGCAAATGGGCCAAGGAACTCGACTACCGGCTGATCAAGGAACTCTGGGCGTTTGGCGACGACCGCATCGCCGTCCGCTTTGCCTACGAATGGCACGATGCCACGGGCGACTGGTTCCGCTCTTACGGCAACGAGAACTGGGCGTTCGACGCAAACGGCCTGATGCGCCAACGCCACGCCAGCATCAACGACGTGCCGATCACCGAGGGCGAGCGTCTCTTCCATTGGGACCGAACCGCCCCCCGCCCCGCTGATCACCCCGGCCTGAGCGACCTCGGCCTGTAGGATGGGTCTTGACCCATCACTGCGCGCGCCAACGGCGGCGGCCAGGCCCATGTGATGGGTCAAGCCCGACCCTACGGCCACACGAAACCGGACATCGCCCTGATGACACCAGGCCCGCAGGCATCGAGGCCGACGCCGATCAGCGTGCGATAATACACCTGCCAGACCGGGTCGGTGGCGCTGAAAGCCTGTGCCGGCCGTTTGGCTGTGACGGAAGCCAGTGTTGACTGAACGCGCGCCTGGCTGGCCGGCGGCTGAGCGGTGATAGTGATCATGATCAGCGCCGTGAGGTTTGCCTCGAATTGAGGATCGGCAAGGGCTGCTCCCATGTTCCTGGTTTGAAAGGTGGAGCGCGTCACGGTCCATCTGTTATTCACGTTCTGGATCGCGAGGTCGCGCGCGAGATCATAGGCGTAATCAAGCCCCAGATTTTTCTCACCGAGATTGGCGATCTTGCTGCGAATCAGAACCAGCACCGAGAGCCCAACGGCAACGCCGCGCCAGGGGTCAGGCGCGGTCAAGGTGAGAACCTTGCTGACAGCGTTTGCCTGTTCGCCGCTCGTGGCCCAGCATACGCTGGTCGCGATCAGCCCGCAGGCGGCACACAGGGCCAGAATGGCGGGGTTGGCGACGAAACTGCCGGGCACCCTGCCCACGCGGTTGGCAAGGGTCGAATAGCAATCCAGATAGGTGACTGCTGCGCCTACGGCGAAGGCAAGGCACATCGCCATGTCGGCAACCCCAGGGGGCGCACCGGCGGGTGCGGTCACGAAAGCTGAGTCCGCAGGCCTTTCAGCGTCAGTTGCACCTGCATATCCGCGGACAGGAACGCGTCGGCAACCGGCAGGTCGTGGTCGAATTTCACCAGTCCGATGTCCTTAAGGCCTTGCAGTTCCTTCCTTAATTGTTCGGACGATGCCGCGGACCGCAGGCTCAGCTCATTGAGTGGCAGTGCGCCGCTCATTTTCAGAATACCAAGCACGCCCATGGTGAACACCTCGAAGCATGGGATCGTCACAGATGTGGTCACGTTTCAGCGTGGCGTCAACCGAAAGGAGCACGGTTGAAAATCAAGGGATTACCGCGCCAGCCCCACCCGAACCAGCGTGGTGACAATGCGCGACCCGGCCTTCATCGTCCCACGCCAGTTGCCGGCGACCTTGGAGTGGCCGGCGACGCGGCGGTAGTACGGCAAAGGCACTTCGCGAATCCGCAACCCCAGGCGGGCGGCCTTGATCTGCATCTCCAGATTCCAGCCATAGGTCATCTCCCGCATGTCCATGCGCGCCAGATCGGTCAGGCGCAGGGCGCGGAAGGCGCACATGTCGCTGTAGCGGTGGCCGCTGAGCACGCCCACGGCACGGCCGATGACAGCGCCGGCGAGCAACTGGTGCCAGCCCATGCTGCCGGATTCGCGGCCCCTCCCCTGGGTGCGCGTTGCCAGCACGAAATCGGCGGTGCGGGTCAGCACCGGTTGCACGATCTGGGCGGCCTGTTCCACCGCATCAGCGCCGTCACCATCGAGGAACAGCACGATTTCGGCGCCCATGTCGCGGGCGACCTCGGCCCCGGTCAGGCACGCGCGGCCGTAGCCGCGGCGGGCTTCGGGCACCACCAGGGCGCCGGCGGCCTCGGCTTCCGCCTGCGTGCCGTCCGTGCTGCCGCCATCCACGACAATCGCCGCATCCACCGTGCTCCGCGGCAGACGGGACAGCGTCGGCCCGATGGCGCCGCGTTCGTTCAGCACAGGAATCACGGCAGCGACACGCACCATCGGCGCTACAGACTCCAACGTAAGCCGCAATTGGCGCAAGGCTTGGGCGGCGCATCGCTGCGCAGGGCGGCTCTAAAATCCTGGTAGGCGGGGCCGTTCCAGATTTCGGCCAATGTTTGCGTCTTTGCGTCGCCCAGCGTGTAGGTCTCGTAGCCGCGGGCCGAGAAGGGCGCGATGCAGCAGGGCAGGGCGCGGCCGTGGGCGGTGAAATACATCAGGCTCCAGGGCCGCCGGCAGCCGGTCCAGGGCGCATCCTCGGTGCGCTTGAGGCTCAGGCCAGGCTCGGTGGCGCCCGACGCATCTAGGGTGACACCGAGCTCGCGGGCGATCGCCGACGCGGCGTCGATGGCGGCCTGCTCCTCCGCCTGCGTGGCCTCGAACAGGCTGCTCTCCGCCCGCGCCATGCCAAAACCGGACTCGTCGAACACCAGCCGCTGCAAATGCACCTCGTACACGCCCATGCGCGCCGCCAGCCGCACGAACTCCGGCAACTGATCCACCGTCTCCTTCAACCCGGTGAGCCAGAGCGACACGCGCGGGTGCGTGACGTTCATGCGCTTCTGGTAGTCGGTCAGCAGCGTCACGTCGCGCACGATGCGGTCGAAGAACGGTTTGCCGCGCACCAGCGCGTAGGTTTTGGCGTCGGCCGCGTCCAGCGAGACGCGGAGTTCATCCAGGCCGGCGTCGATCAGTTCGGCGAAGCGCTTCTCGCGCAGCAGCGTGCCGTTGGTGTTGAACAGGACATGCACGCCGCGGTCTTTCAGGTAGCGGATCATCTGCGGCAGGGCGCGCACCAGCATCGGCTCGCCTACCCCGTGCAGCACCGCGCGCTTCAGCCCCACCGCCTGGTCCACGATGGAGCGGAACAGATCGAAATCCATGTCGGCCGGGGGTTCCAGCGCCTCGAACGTGCGCGGACAGGTCTCGCACAGCAGGTTGCAGCGGTTCGTCACCTCCAGATACAGGCAGAGCGGCGCGGCCGTCGCCGTCGGCGCACGTTCGGCCACGGCCTCGAAATAGCGGCCGGGGTTCACGATCTCGGCAGGGGGCGTCATCACGTCAGACATGGTGCATTCCTTCAGTCGGCGGCGGCGGATTGCCCGGCAAAGATACGGTCGAGCGCCAATGCCGTTGCCGGCGCGGCATAAATGCCCGCGGCGCCGCCGTCCGCCAGCTCGGTCCGCAGCCGGTCGAGCGAGGCCGGCTCATCCACGTCGTACCAGGGCGGCAATAGCACGAGTTCCAGACCAAGCGATGCCGCGCGGGCGCAGGTCTGGTGGAACACGCGCTCGGTGCTCCAGTCGATATCGGCGAACAGGCCGGCGTGTGCCTGCTTCATGCCGAGCAGATAATAGCCGCCATCCTCGGCCGGCCCCAGCACCACGCGGTCGCCGGGCGCTGCCAGCACATTCGCCGACTGGCGCAAATAGTCGGTGGGAAGGGTCGGGCTGTCGGCATTGAGCACGCAGACCGACGCATGCCCGTCAGCGAGCAACGCCTGGGTGGCATGGAGCAGACATCGGCCGAACCCCAGCACGCCGGGCGGACACGCGATGGTGCCGTCGGCGAGCAGCAGGCCGGTGCCCGGTGCCAGCATGCCGTCAAACAGATCGGCACCGCCTGCCGGCGCATAGGCGACAAAACCCTTGATCGGTGCGTCGCGCGCCGCGGCGGCCACATTGCCGCTGACGTCGCGCAGGAAGGCGGCCGACAGGGCGGCGGCCTGCCTGGGCGAGACGCGCGGGATCAGCCGGGTCTTGGACCGGCCTGGCTGCGGCGCCTTGGCCATGATGGCGATGGCACAACTCATGATGGCCCGCAAACGCCCCCCTGACCGAATTTTCTACCCATAGCGTAACGTCAGGCCTGACGGAAAGACGACGATGTTTCGTGGCCGATGGCCGGCCGGTTACGTCAGGCGTGACCGGCGGGGGTAAGGGAGGCGGTGGAGGTTTCGCGCAGGATTGCGGCGAACAGGCGCAGCGCGTCCTCCGCCCCGCGGTCCTGCAGGGTGCCGGCGCGGAATTGTTTGGCGAACATCTCGGCCTGCTCGGCGACGATCATGGCGGCCCGGTGCATGGCCTGCTGTGCCAGCGCCGTCTGCAGGTCCTCCGACATGGCATGCCATTCGGCGTTGGCCCGGGTTTTTGACCGCACATCGTGTTTTGGCATGTTGGTCTGGGTGCCGTTTCGCCGGCCCCCTCCGCTGCGCACCTGCTTCATCCTACCATGCTGGCATGCGCGTCTTAATGCCGCGTGCACACAAGCGCCTGTCTCGCACCCCCGTCACCCATTCTGCACCTTGAGGGTCACAAGTGTTTGGCTTTTTTTGTCACAGACAGGGTGTGTTCTTTCTGTTCTTTTTTGAAAAAAAGAACCAAAAAACCTTTGGATATTTGGACCGGGCTTCACCCGGCCAGATCAGTGGTATGATCGCAGCCGTCAGCCCCGGGTCAGTTCATAGAGCGCCACTGCAGCGGCGGCCGAGACATTGAGGCTTTCCATGGTGCCGGGCATGGCCAGGCCGGCGACTTCGTCGCAGGTGTCGCGGGTGAGGCGGCGCAGGCCGGCGCCTTCCGCGCCCAGCACAAGGGCGGCGCGCCGGCCGGCGAAGCTGGTGCCGCGCAGCGGTGGCGCGTCGGCGGCGAGCCCTACGGTCCAGAGCCCGGCCGCCTTCAGCGCCACCAGCGTGCGGGCCAGGTTGACGGCGCGGATGAGCGGGACGGTCTCCAGCGCGCCCGACGCCGCCTTGGCGAGCGCCCCGGTCTCTTCCGGCGCATGCCGGTCCTGGGCGATCACGCCGGCGACCCCGAACGCCGCCGCCGAGCGCAGGATGGCGCCGACGTTGCGCGGATCGGTCACCTGATCGAGCACCAGCACCGGGCCGGGGCGTTCCAGCACGCTGGTCAGCGGCGGCGGCGAGAGCGGATCGGCGAGCACGGCGATACCCTGGTGCACGGTGTCGCGGCCGAGCAGCTGGTCGAGCCGGGCGCGGTCCACCCGTTCGGCCTGCTGCGGCCAGGGCGGCGGCGCGATAGCGGCGAGGCTGGCCTCCGCCTCCTCGGTCAGCAGCAGCCGCCGCAGCCGCCGGTGCTGATTGGCCAGCGCTGCCGCCACCGGATGCATGCCATAGAGCCATACGGTCCCCGCCGGCGCCTGACCGCGCGCGGGCCCCGCACTATGGCCGCGCGGCGTGTGCCGAGCCGGTGCAGGGGCCGCCGGACGCTCAGGCGGATTGACGGAACGCAGCACGGGCCGGCTGCCGGATGAGGGTGATTTCATATGCCGTCCTATAAGACTGCATTGCCGCGGCGGCTATGGGGTTTGCGCGTTGACAGGCAAGCCTGCGCCGGAGTACTGCGCCGCTTCGGCCGGGGTGCTTCGGCCGGCCAGGCGGAGGGGTGCCCGAGTGGCTAAAGGGGGCGGACTGTAAATCCGCTGCTGTAATGGCTACGTTGGTTCGAATCCAACCCCCTCCACCAAAA
>Ga0116231_10007579_pt1 | contig 19738 bp, 12 predicted proteins | sample S1TSphgellanicum_2_FD_89695 | JGI IMG/M metagenome (GOLD analysis project Ga0116231, IMG submission 89695) | Host-associated microbial communities from peat moss isolated from Minnesota, USA - S1T2_Fd - Sphagnum magellanicum MG | ecosystem: Host-associated > Plants > Peat moss > Unclassified...
GGGGGGGTTGGGGTTTTTTTGTGTTTTTTTTTTTTTTTTTTTTTTGGGGGGGGGGGGGGGGGAGGCAGCTTTCTACTGTTTGGATAATATGTTCTAGAAACTTGTCACCCAGTTAATGCCCAAAAAAAATTGGGATGTTAGCTAGTGATGTTAGCTAATTGAGGAAAAAAGTTTAAAACTTGTTATCATATGAGTTTAATTTCTTGTGAACTTCAAGAAACATCTATATATTAAAATACATGTTTGTGCGTCTGCTTTGTTTGTATGCATCCGTGTCATAAGTCATAACCCTCCCAATGACTTTTGTGTTGATACCTTTGGAAAGCCCATTGAAAAGGTGACGTGCATATTTGTCATTTTCACAATTTGGGACCAACAGACCCGAAGATTTTGTTTTATTTTTTATTTTATTAATGATTTTTTTTTAAATATTATTATATTTTGAAAAAAAATCCCAGAAGAACTTTGACATTAAAAACACTTCAACGAGAATAGTATAAGGATGGACCACCTGGATTAATATACTTGGATCACTGGCACAGGGGTCCACTAGTTTCCTATTATGATTGTTGTAGGTTTGAAGTTTGAACTTGCCTTCAAGGGTAAAGGGTAAAGCAAATTTCCTGGAACATCACCCGGTATAATTGTGGCTGATTTGAACTTTTTATGTTTGAACTTGCCATAAGGGGTAGGCTAGAGCAATAATGTGACGCCTTGCTTGGTTTTATACTCCACCCTATTTGGTACACTTCTGCCAATAAAAGAAATAGCAAATTTTCTTTCAAATGGATTTTCTCACCCATGACCTATTAGAGTAGAGCAGCCGGTGAGTGAACATTTAAGGGTTTGCAGAGCCAATGCATCTCAGATGTTGCTCCATGGCAGCAAGAGCTCAAATAAAAGTTGTAGAGCTCATAGTTGCGCATCCAAGGGTGCTTGAATCATAAAAAAAGCTCAAGAAATGAGCAAGTTATGCATATTTTAATGTCAAGGGGTCAAAAACACAACAAGAAAATTCATTGATCACTCAACAACGCATGAACATCATCATGCTCATGCATGAGCAAATGCTCAATGATCCATGACCAAACGTTGCTACCTTCTTCACAAATATTGAATGCATCATAAGGATGAACAGGAAAGGGCACAAAAATGTTCATCTTTGGTTTCAATGGACATGATTATAAAAAAATGTTTTTACAATCAACAGTGATAAGGGCAAGAGAGAGCAAAACCCTAATTTTTCCACCTATTCTCTTGGCCGCCACCACCTCCTCCTCCAACTACGTCTACTGAAATTTTGCGAATGTTTCCTTTCTTTGGAAATCAAGCGATTGTGATGATGTCAATATAACTTTCAAGCTAAATTGCTTGAAGTTCAAGCATTTCAAGCTTGCTCCCTTTTAGTTGTAATTGCTAGCGATCTTGGTCTTGGTGGTTGTCATCTTGCATATCTTGTGCTTGTAGCTACTTGCGACCCTTTTGGTCACAGTCCTCATGTTGATCATCATCTTCCTTTTCCTCCTTCTTGGCTATAGCTGCTAGCAATCGTCTTGGTCATCATGATTGTGATTTTGGTGGTCGTCATCTTGCATCTTTTGTGTTTGCAATTGTTCATGACCCTCTTGATCACGATCCTCATGTCGATCGTCATCCTCCTTTTCCTCCCTTTTGGCTGTAGTTATTAACGACCATCATAATCATCATGATCTTGATCTTGGTGGTCATCGTCTTGCATCTCTTGTCTTACAATTGTTCACGACCCTTTTAGTCAAAGTCTTCATATTGTTCATCATCTTCCTTTTCCTCCCTTTTGGCTGTAGATGTTAACAACCGTCTTAGTCGTTGTGATTTTGATCTTGGTGGTTGTCATCTTGCATCTTTTATGTTTGTAACTCCCTACGACCTTCCTAGTCAAACTCTTCATGTTGATCATCATCTTCCTTATCATCCCTCTTAGCTACAACTACTAGCAACCATCCTAGTCGTCATGATTTTCATCTTGGTGGTCATTGTCTTGCATCTTTTGTGTTTGTAGTTGTTCACGACCCTCCTAATCACGATCATCATGTTGATCATCATTTTCCTTTTCCTCCTTCATTGTTGCAATTATTAGCAACCCCCTTAGTCATCATGATCTTGATATTAGTGGTCTGAATTTTGCATTTCTTGTGCTTGTAATTGTTCGTGACCTTCTTGGTCATGATCTTGATATTTGTGGTTTTGGTTACAACTATTAGCGATCCTCATAATTGTGGTCTTGGTTGTAGTTGTTGGTGATCCTCTTGGTTATAGTTGTCAGCAATCCTCTTGTTTATGGTCTTGGTTGCAATTGTTGGTGATCCTCCTAAACCCTAAACCCTCTTCCTTTACTTTGGTTACTCAATAGAATGAGGCAAGGCACGTTGCAATGTGACCGTGAACAAGTAGTCTAACCTTTTTTTGTAATCTTACCTCTTATTGTGCTGGAATAAACCTTGAAAATCTTATAATTGGAATGATTTCAAGCCTTTGTGCAACCCAGGAATCTCATAGATGTTCATGTAAATGTTGCCATGCTTCCCTAATAACTATTGCAAACCAATTGTATTCAAAATCTACTCTTCCAATTTTGGTAGCTACACACTACGATGCATGTTCATCACCATTGAGGTAAGTTGCAAATTTTTTAACCTTATCTTCCTCCTTTTCCTTGTGATGTGTTTCCCTAATTACCTTTATAATTACATTCTCATAGCCTTGTTACGCATAAACGTTAGGTATTTAACACTGGTCACAACACGAGACTACAAATAATCCACTAATGATTCCTTTCTTCTATTTTATTTTGCAAATAAATGAAAGAACAATAATAGTTGGTGCATTCTCATGGTATCTTGAATCAGGTTCAAAGAAACTTGTTCTTCTTGCACTTGCTCTTGACTAAGGTTATTTATATTTATTACTAAGTTTTCTTCTACCCTATCTTCTATCATGGGAAGGCTATGAGGCATATGTACATAGTAACATTGGTTTAGGTTAGAACAACTTGGGCCTGATTAGTGAATTGATGTGTGTATATTAAAGAGATCTATGGCAGCAACTTCTTCTCCATATTGTTACTCATGTTCACCTTGATCACCTTGGCCCTGATCATTTGTGCATGTTCTCCTTCATTTTGTTCACCCTAGCTTTAATCATTTTATTCATCTAATGTGTTGTTTGCTTCGTTTTCTTCATTATTCAGCCATGTTGTGTAAAGGCTTGAAGGTTGAAATTTGTTATTCATTGCATTTGGATCCAAAGACCATATATTTGTTGCCTTAAAACTAGACTTGATATTCCTTTTTGTTAGCACCTTTTCTAAAACCTGGTCCATCCATCCAATTGAAGTAATCTTGTTTAGTTCCATGTAATTTCTATTAACCATTTACATTTTTAACCTTTCGAAATGCAATTTTAAATGGTTTAAAACAAGAGACGTATAATGGTTAAAGGGCATGAGATATATGTGCAAGTAAAATTATCACGTTTAATCCAAACTCATGGGCTTGTTATACTACTTCTAAGGTTACATGGCTACCATGGCCATTTAAAACTAGTAAATGTCAGTTGGTTGTAGACACTGCACTTGGAACAAACCGCTTGAAGAAAAATAAAAATTTCTTAAACAAAAAAAATTCATCTATTCCTTCTTTTGCATAGCCATGCATGTACTTGGTTTGCATAACTTAATATAATTATCTTTCAGCCATTCCCTCTACAGATGTAGAAGCCCCACGGACTCCCATTCTTGCATTAATAACACAATTTGTAGTCAACCATTTTCGAAGTTTTGGGATGGTACTATAAACTACATTAGACCCTTTCTTGGCTAACACCCGTGCCCCTACTTGTTTGCCTACCTATACACCTATTTCGTCAATGTTCCATATGTGATTGGAAGGATATTGATGTAAATTATACAATGACACCAAGTTTGTGTAGAATTTGATATAGTAAACAACTATCAAACCTTGTGTTCTACATGTCTCGAGTCTTTCATCTTGCCTTATGACCACATTTGGGTGTTGATTTTCTAACCATCGCCACCAAGTTTTTCTAAGTATGCCATTTTGAAATGGTGTCACCCTTGTTTGAATCATTTTTGCAACCTTCAATTTAAGTTAATTTAATGATATTGACAAGCCACATTCCTCCATTGCTAAAGTCCATTCATAGACTTCTGCATCTTCTTCTTCCATCAGCATTCTTGGTGACCCCATTTTCCTACTTTGGGTGTGTCCATTTAAATGGTTAAAAACAAAGCTTAAAGGTATGTGAAATATCTAATTAGCCTTATGTAAAGAACAAATACTTTGCTCAACCATTTCCATGGCTTCTTCCAAAGTTTCACTTGTCCATTTGCCCCTCATTAATGTTGCGAAAAACTGAGTAACCCATGTTGCTTTTTGTATTGGGGTTCATCAAGTTTGATATGCATGATTCCAAATTTAAGGGCACATTCTCCTTATTAGTTGGCCTTGTGGTGCCACTCCTCCATCTATGGGGCACGATTTGTATCATTTTCCCCTCCTAACCCTAGCCTCCAAAGGAATCCGATTCAAAGTTAGGCCTTAGTAGAGGTACACCTCTTGACTTCCTGAATTCAACCCAAGAAAATAAAAAATGAATTAAGGCGGAAAATCTTGCAAGTGCATGCTCCCAAAAGAACTCAATAAATGCAATGAGTTTTTTTTAAATCCTTAAAGTTTTTCCACATCAACGTGATATCTATTGTTTCTATGCAGGGCATGGGTTGAACTTGTTGCTACATCTACTTGAACTTGTGGGAATTTAGTATGTCTTGGATGTGCTTGAACTTTAGAATTTTTTTTTTGCATAATGTTCAAACCAACAAAAACACATATATTTTTTATACCTCATTGCATAAATCTAGTCTATAATCTTTATCTTCACATTTGGTCCAAGGCCTTGTATTGCTATTACTTGTTTTGTCAACTCCTTGTTTTTTATCAGATCTTCCCCCTCTACATTTACCCTTAATCCCAACCGTGATCTTGAACCTTAACCTATTTTATCTTTAATTTGACATGTACTAAATGTGGTGCTTTTACATTTAGATTTGAATTCCTTCTATTTTTCAGCTCTTTGCTTCTTATTAGACCCTCTTTATGTGCATTTGACCCAAATCCCAACCTTGATCTTGAACCTTGCTTTATATTTACATTGACATGTATGGAAGATGTTGTTCATACATTCAAATCTAAATCCCCTTTAAGGTGTTGCTCCTCTTCATGTTCTACATGTAAACATCTTGACAAGATTGCATTAAGAACTAGAATCTCTAGAAAAGATTGTAGGTTATCCTCTATGTGCTTTGGTAGGGAAGACATACTTCTTCAAGATGCTATTTAAGAGTTTTACCCATTTCTATGAGAGCTACAACCAACTTTTTGCCTTGTCCAAATTTTGGGGGGAAAACCAAAATGTTGAAGTTGGGGGGAAACTCCTCCTTTGGCATGTTAATAAATGTTGTTGTTTCACAAAGTGTGCTCTATGTGCTTTTTAGGGTTTAAGGTTTTGTCCTTTAATCATGAGTTGCAATACTTTTAATGTGCAAGACCTCACCCCTAAATCGAACCTTCAAACCCTTGTACATGTTCCATACAACACCCATTGCCGAACCTAACAAATCTGCAAAGAGAAAAAATGTGCTCAAAGTTGACAAATTGTGAAAAATAAATTGTAAATCTGTTCACAAAAACACCCATCTCTGAACAGCCAAACCAGCACATGGGTGTTTTTTTTGGGTCAAGCAAACATGCACAACTAATCATCTTATGCCTTTTTGCACACACCACAATCCCTAAAGGAACTCACTTTTTTTTAAAAAGCATTCTGGAACCACCCCTACACCGATCATAGAAGAGCATAACCACTATGAGCATCTCCAACGGTGCTCACTGGCTCAGTATGTGATCCTCCACAGTAAAATTGGATGAAGAAAAGGCAAAAAATGCTGGTTTGTCTTAGGAAAATGGTTTTGACTCAATATAACCGCGGCGACAGGTAAGAGGCCCAGCAATGCTCTGCACCTGCAGAAAAGAGTGTAATAAAGTTGATCTGACTGACTTTGATCAGTGTTTCTAATTGGCCCATCATAATGATCTGTCCAGGCGGTTTGCTATTAATAGTGTCCAGGCGGTTTGCTATTAATAGTCCCCCACGTATTTGCTGTCCCGGACCAGTGTTTTATTTTTCAGTTTCCTGATGTAGCCAGTGTGGCGAGCATCCCTAGGCAGATATCGACTTAACTGGCGAATTTATCTCAAGAAACTCTGAAAACTGTAGCCAGTAGGCATAAATGTAGCGACACCATCCCCAAAAAACCAGTTTTTTTGTAGCGTATTGGCGAATTTTTTTCTCAAAAACAGGGAATTTGCGACAGAATATTCCGTTTTCAGAAAACTGTATCGCCATTTGGCGATTTTTTGCCAAAAAAAAATCATTGTCCCGGACTCCAGTTTCAGTTTGATGGGTGGGGTTGCAAAAAAAAAAGTAAATAACTAACCTCAGATGTGAAAAATATTTGTGCAGGGTCACATACTGAGCACCGCTGGAGATCCTCTAAGAGGCCTCGATCAAGAAAGTGAAAGTGCGAGGGCAGGTGCTGGCTAGTTCGCCTCGGCCAGACTATTATATGCCTAACTAAGTGTACACTCCGGAATGGTTTCAGTTGGTTCTTCCAAGGGGGTCTATTGTCCACCGTACTTGTACAGTGTAGCAGATTCAGTTCTAAACTGCCGAATAAATAATAATATTTTTCTAAGAATTTCAGCAGAATCATCAATAAAATTTCTAAAATATTCAACAACTTCTTTTTGAGGGAATCTATAATTTGTTTTTGGCATTCTTCAAATGGTGCAATAAAAATAATCACTTTTTAAGCTTTTGAGGAGGGACAACAAGAGGATAGGGATACATTGTTGAAGATCTTGTGGGTCCTAACATTTATAAATTTAATTTGTTAGTTCATTGGACTAATAAGGATTTCGTTCTAACCCTTACACATTTATGAATATTATATATAGACTCCCTTAGCTTCAACCTACTCCTACTGCAAAAAAGAAAATTAAAATCAGATAAAATCTTATTTGATTCTATTGATTTAATTTCAAAGAGAATTCAAATTTTATTTTCCCTAATTTAAATATATTCGGCAATATAGATTTAATAATATCTGAAAAGTGCTGGTTGTTTAAATAACATTATTTTGCCAAACTTGCTACACCACCATGGTAATCCTTTTTACTTTATGGCAAAAATTTAGTACATGGTGTCTACTCCAATGTTGGCCAAGTATATGATTTATACATTTATATATATGGTAATAATATAGACAACTTTTTTAAATATTCAATCTCAAAATGATATAAATATTAAACAAATTGTCAACTTTAGATATCACTGCATGCATATGTATGAGTATAACCATTTTTTTAAAAAATTAGGTAACACTGTAATTAAAATTAGAGAGGAGACCAATTGCAAAATGTATTGAACATGGATATTGACATTATGTGAAAAATCTATTGCATCTGAGAATGTTCTCCATTTTAACTTCCAATGGATGAAATGAAAGCCCATAAATTGCCTAGAATGAGAACTACTAAAATGCTTGGAAAGATGAGAAGAAGATTGTGTTCTCTAAGGTTCCTTTAAGTTCAAATTGGAAGTACTAGGTTAGGTTGAATTTGTGTGCTCTTTAGTGAAGTGAGAAGAACTTGCCCTAATTTTTTGTAGTGTATTTAAACAATTGTTGTCGGGTGCAAGAAGTCGGCGGTGGCACATCTTTGAAACTCGAAGAAATCTACAGCCATGGAAGGTTGTGCCCTCTGAAAATTAGGGCTGGGTTTTCTGATGGAGAAGGGTAGGGCCCTTGGCCCTTCCTTGTTATTTGGTGCTTGTCACTCGAGCTACCACCCTCGTGCCTAAGCACCTTAAAACAAGGAAGGACCTCCGGCCCTACCCTTCTAAGACTTAGTTCTATGTTTTTTGGGCTTTGTCTCCCATCCCCTTGTCTTCTTTCCCCTTAGCTCTTCATATTTGTCTCATTTCAATAAACAATAATGGGGGGCAAGTTACCATCAACAATGGATCTGTGACTAAACAGTAAAGGTCTATTTTCATTGCATATTTGGATACCCTTTAACGTTTTTGCCTTTGCCTTCCTTGCATTTGAACTTAGCCCTCACTTTCAACTCATATCAACCATGCAACAACCATCCCAAAAAAGAAAGGGCAACAACAACATTTGCCTTCCTTGCATTTGAACTTAGCCCTCACTTTCAACTCATATCAACCATGCAACAACCATCCCGAAAAAGAAAGGGCAACAACAACAATAATAATAATAATGACTTTTGATGGTCCCTAGTCCACCACATCCTCCAACCTTTGGAACTCTCGTGCCCACCCATCCAAATGTCTATCTATTGAGGAAGGTTGATTGTTTGTTTGTGTGTTTGTGTAGGTTTGGTTTGTTTGTCACATTCAGATCTCCCAATCCACAATGCACTTCACTAGGTTCTTGGTACCATCTGAAAGCCCTAGAGGAGAACTAAGGTGATTTCTTGATGTTTAGACTGGCGATGTAAGAGTTATTGAATATTGAACAATTTTGTCACAAAAATTTCAACAATTTTGTTTAAAAATAAAATTAGTGCACACTCTTAGTACAGTTATATATATCCCTTTATGAATGAGATTTTCTTGGAGATGATTTTATAACTTTTGAACCTAAGATGGGGATTGAAATTTGAATAACTTTTGTCATTGAGAATTCATTTTTAAAATTTTAATAATCAAGCTCTATGGTCAGAGTCCTATTCACACATGAAGCAGTTACATAGTTTTGTTCGCACTTAAGGCAATGGCAATGGCTACACTAATTAATCATCATATTTCATAAGCAAATACCGAATTGATAGGAACCTGAATACAAGTTTCTATCCCTTGTTATATATGAGCCAATAAACTATATACTTGTCCAACATCATAGCAGATCATGGAAAGTTTAATGATTTAAGCTTTTTAAAAAATAATTAAATTTTTGAAAAAAATATATATATTCGTTTTGTCAATGTGGAAACCCAGACATTACACTATGATAGTGGTTTTGGCCTTTATTGCAAGTTCAAAGTTTAAACAAAAGAGCAAAAATAAAGAAATTGTGGAACATGGTTAGGTGAATTTGAGTGCAAGATAAATTTGATGCAAAAAATGCAGCACATAATTACACTCGAACCATGTGCATTAAATGCAGAGTTTCAGCATTTCATGATGAGATTTAATAAAATTTCATTACTTTACAGATACAACTGAAAGAGGGATTTGAGGGTGACAGGAGGCCCAAAGACAGGGTGACTTTAGCCATAAAACTAAGACAAGTGGTAGGCCTATATGTCCAGCTCTCACTCACATGTTTGATAGGCCTAGTAGGCTAGTAGCCCTTCATTACCATGGGCAGTGGTGCAGCTCTGTTGGTTATCCGTTTAAGGCCTGACAGAAGTTTCTCTCACAGAACCAGTGACAGAAAATTTCCCCTGGTTTGTGGAGCACGCTTTAGAAAGACAAAAAAAAAGGAACATTATTATGAGGTCATGCATAAAGCACTAGCAAGAAATTCCCCAATGTGAAAAGGGTTAAAAAGATCAGATTCTAAGTTGGCAGTGCAGGTGTGAAACCAGTTACCAGCACCCACCAGCACACTGTGAAGGATGGATGATAAGTGGTTAGGAAACAGTTTTCTCTGTTGGGTTTGTTCTCCCTAGGTAATCATCGTGGTGGTTAAGTCAATTGTTTTTTTTAACTACCTACATAGATCATGAAACTTACAATTCTGAAAAAGGTCTTTACAAGTCTACACACTAAAATTCAAAAACAAACAAACATTGAAACATCAATATAACACAAGAGAACAAACAAAAAGACACTAACAACACATGAAATAACGCCACATAAAATAAGACAAACATGGACAATTCAACAAGAACATCTAAACTTAAAATGTACATCTTGATGCTATGAAATGTTCATGTGCAACAATAAAAGAAGAAGCCAAGTGCAAAGATCCTCCAAAATAAACTATTAAAGTCTATCAAGATTGTTGTTGACAAAAATCAAGTTATAAAGTTTCCAAATGCCAAGTATCCAATGTACCAAAAAACTAAATCAAAGCTATTGTCCAAAAGTTTGTGGGTCAACTCAACCATAGAAGCCAATCATCAAAGTCTTTAGTTCCAACTCAAAGAAAAGAACAATCAAAATTTCTAGTTCCCAATCCAAACCAAAAAAACCATCAAAGTGTTATGAACTGTCCATCTATGACAACAAAACAAAAAAAATCAAGTTAAAGATCCAACACATCTAGTGCAATAACAAGCACTTTTAACCAATAAGATACATTTTTATTTACCTTCTTTTTTGAATAAAAGAACAAATCAAGTTAAAGCAAAAGGGACTTGAGGTCTATTAAAAGACAAACACATTTGGCAAGATTGACCACATAATTGATAGTTATTAGATAATTATGCAAGTTATTATAACATACCCAAAGACAATTCTCATGTTAATAACCCCAACAATAAATGACCAAAATAGATCCATGCACTTGTGTTTTAAAAGTTCACTTTCAAACATTTCAATCCAAAATGGTTATCAAATTCAACAAAGGATTTCCTAACAAATTGTTGAGCATGACATACAACTTTGTTTATAAAATAATTGGTCGGTTTAGGAGACAATCCTTATAGACCTTATGAATTGTTTGTGTTTAGGAGTTATGGTCATTTTGACTCTCAACCCTTCTTTTGACTAGAACTCCTACCTTCAAATGGAGAATGTGATTTCATCTTCAATATTCACATTTTAAAAGCTTTCCAATGGTATGAAAAATGGTATATTTACATAAGGTTCATTCCTTGCACTTTTGTCCCAAAGTTTTGGAACATTTCAAAATTCCCAACTCCCAAAATGGAAATTAATTTTGGGAATCCTAGAAGTGCTTCCATTTCATTCCTTCATTTTTTTAGTCCTCTTTATTTCCCTAGCTTGTTTTTGCCCCATTTCCTTTTTTATCTTGCCCTAACTTTGGTTGTGAACCTAAGGTTAAAATCATAATAGTCGACCACCTTCATGTCATATTTAGTTGGAACAAAGGTATTTATCATGTGTGTTATTTTAATGCATCTACTAATCTTGTTTGATGAAACTTTGTCTTTCAAATTAAAGAAGGTCGTGGTTATCAATGAAACATAATTAGTTTTGACCCACTATTGTAGTTGTAAACAAAACATCATTGGACCATCTCCACTTAGGCTTAAAATGCAAGAACATGGGGGATGGCCCCTAGCTTACTAAGAGGCGATTAAAAAGTCATTGCCTCACCAATTCCTTGAAAATGCCAATAGCATCAAGAATAGGACAATCAATGGAAGGTTGATGTTTGTTAATATAATATGTACTTTGTAATATCAATATACAAATTTTTTGAAATGCCTTGGCAAAATCTAAGTACCAAACCTACAAGTAGTTATAAATGAATTTTTTTTCAAAATTAACATTTTTGAACTATTGGTGACCTTGGATGAAAAAGTTACACACACAAATTTAGACTTATCAATGATGTAGCCTACAAATTTCTCATGTCAATAGCTTCATTTCCTCCACAATAGACAAAACATCAAATTTCTTAATGCTTTTATTAAGACCACCCAAGATACATGCAAATCTACTTCATCACCAAGTAGTTTCATACATTCAAACCTAACATTTTTATTAAAAAAAACACTTAAAGATAGTTTGTCAATTTCAACAATGCGTTAAGCATATTTCTACCTAATCAACCTTCCAATGGTTTTGATCAAAGTTTGGATGTTGAGTCATGAATAAAAAAATAATGAAAACAAAAAAATTGCATCATTTAGACAAATCATTAATTATAAATCTTTGCAAGTTATGTCATGGAAAAAACATATACACACATACAATTTGAATAGGGAAATATTGTACAACCATTTCAGTTTAGGGTTTTAAATTTGTATCATTTGGAAAAACATTTGTAAACAAATGCATCACCTACAAATCTAAAGTTTCAATTATAACATTTTTATAACATTTCAAACTCAAAAAACAAAATGAAAAAACCAAAATGATTAACAAATAAACCTATAAAATAACGAAATTACAAATTTGAATTCATGGATTAATTTCATACCTTGTTGGAGGATTCAAAAGGCACCATCCTTTGTCATTTCAAACACAAACATGCACAACACGTCTAGTAATTCCTTAAGAACTTTTTTTTTTTGGATAAAATTGTAATTGATTTTGTTTTGTCAAAACTTTGAAATTCTTACCACTTGTCAAGCCCACATTTCAACATACTTATTAAATCTTTGACTACACTTGTTGACACTTTCCAAGTCCTTTTCATCAATGTCCAAAAACTAAAGCTTCAAGGCATGCATCATCAACATCAACAATAGCAAAAAGAACATCATTGAAATAAATGACATCATTAGGTCCAAACAAGATAATAGGAACGAAAGTCACCTCCTTAAGTGACTATTTATTTCAAAATACACTTGAAACACCCCAAGAATAATTTGTTTGAAAATTGAAAAAAATCAAATTTTACCTTGAATGTTGTTACAATATATTGTTATGTAAATATATGTTAAAAAACCTCAAAATATCTCAAGTTTCAAAAATCTCCCCAAAAATAAAATCATTATAGTGTTTAAAAACATGGGTTACAATGTTTAATGATTTTTTAAAAAATAATCTATCCTTATTAGTTTCATTCAAAATCATATCACATGTTTTCATAATATATTAAAAATATTGTTATGAATGCTTTTGAATGATTTGCAACATTAACACTATTTTTGACACTAAAACATGAAATTTTAACATTGGATAAATTAATTGCCACAACTACTACACAAAATAAAATTTAAGAAACAAATCTAGTGAAAAAAACCACCTTGTCAATTTGGACCCACCATTATGACTAGCAAAATAGGAACTATTTGATTGGTCATTAAAATGCGTTTCCATGGTATGGTGTACACACTTTGTGTCAAAATTAGAAGTACATACAATATAAAAAGTAGTAACATGTAAAATTTCACTAACTTTGAATTATTTTAGAAATTGCATTAAATTGATTTGAGCTTTAAAAATAAAACCAATTATATAAACTATGAATATGAAAGTGATTCATAATTGTGTTTTTATGTAAGTGTACACCAATAAATTTATAAATATTATTTAAAACACCTTATTTAACAACAAAATATCATTTTTCATTCACTTTAAAATTCCTTTTTTTTTTTGTAGAATGATAACAACAACATTCAACCCAACTACATCTTTAATGGAAGAACATTTTACAACCTTAAAATATCATAATCATCAACATTATAATAACATAATGTATTATCAAATATTTATGTATCATTTAATATAAAATTTTGATTTTATGACAAATTGAAATTTTTGATGTGGAAGATTATTCATTATGGTAATTTCTTTGTATGTGCAAAATTTCATAAACAAATTCCCATTAAAACTATTATTTCTTTGTCCTTTTCTTACATTGCAATGTCTGTGACACATTATTGCAAATTAAAAGTGTACTCCAATTGACAATTGAATTTTCAATATGTGCATTAATTTCACAACAAAATGTTACTTTAAGATGTTATCCACCTTTAATTACACATTTCCATAAAAAAACCTTCCCAAAATATATATAAAAACACATTAAAAATGTGTTATAGTGAAAATTGTCAAACTATGAGTACTTTTTGTTTGAACTGTACCATGGAAACACCCATTTGATTAGTAGATAGTGGATCATTTGACTAAAACTACCTACTTACTTAAGTCTACCTACCTAGCTTAAATAGTAATTAAATAAGTAGACCTAAATTACTTACTTAACCTATGTAATAATTAAATAATTTAGCTTATTAATTAGTATAGGATGTTCAAATCATTACAACAAAAGGTGTCCCTATATGCCAAGTGATTTCACTAGATTTTGAATGAAATAATTGGTTTTAGTAAACACGGACTAGTTGGAAAGTAGTGAATTCAGTAGTTTAGTGAACGAGGACTAATGAATTGCACTCACAATTTGTAATGGTGATTTAATTAAAAAACCATTGGTCATTTTGATAGAATGTCATTTCGTTTTGTCCAATTTGATTTGATATCTCACTTTATTGGAAACCATTCATCATTTGGACCACGGTGTTCATTTTTTTGTTCAACTTGATTAAATGTTCAATTTGATAGATAGTTAAATAAGTCTTTTTAATTACGTTCACTAGTCAAAAAGTACATGTGTCATTCAAGCCATGGGCCTTTAGTCAAAAATGACATGTTCATTAGTCAAAATAACAAGGCAATCAATTTGGACAATTTAAAAATTGACATCATTGAAACACAAAAATACAACAACATTGTTGGAACCAAAGAAAAAGAAGAGCTTTGATCTTTCTTATCTTTAAGAATTGTTGAGGCACAAAAGACAAAAAAGAACCCAAATCAAACATACCCAAAAAATAAGATTAAAACATGCAAATTTGCTAAAGAATGGAATCATAAAACATAATATAAATAAAATATCTCGCAAAAAAAAATCAAACTTCACAAAGATCAATATCATTGTGGTGTCATAAACACACCACAAATTACAATATATAAAAAGTAGTTGCATAACACAATGCAAAAAAAATGGAGCAAAACTTGCAAAATGACAACACAAAGTTATGCAAACAAGTTGAAGATTAAAAATATGATAATATTGTTGGCACAAAAGGAAATGAAAATCTTCAATCTCACCAATTTATAGGGTTGTTATACAAAAGAAAAAGGGGAAATGCAATCTAGTTTAAAAAGAAAAAAAAATCAAAATATAATGAAAAATCTAGTGCATATTGCAAAAAATCAAACTCATCATGGTGTTAGTGCATGGAACATGACACATCATTGATCATAATGGCCATTGCAAAATGCAATGCAATCAAGACATCAAGACAAAATAATAAAGCAAAGCCAACACTCGATGAAGGACATAATGTTTGTAGTGCCATGCATAAATAAATGAAATCAATAACACAATGAAAGCAATGGAAAAAAAAACTCTTCAAACGATGATTAAAGTCAAAACTTGCACACAACAATTGTTGAAAGCAATGCAAACAAATGATGAAAGCTCGAGAGTCGCACACAAAAGTTGTTAAAACCAAAAGATTTTTTGAAAAAAAGGACAAAATAATATATTTTAAAAGAAATAACTAGAAATGTAAAACATTTGATTCTTTACTTAGGAAAAAGGTCTAAGTTTAGACACTTTGTGAATTTTCAACATTGTAATCAACCTACCAACCTTCAAATTTTGGAAGGGTTTCAACCTAGACCTTTCTCTTATACTAACTTGCTTGTTGTTAGTACATACATTGTAAAAACTACTCTCAAACATGTATAAATGGGTGTTGGTAGGTTTTTTGATTTGAAGTGTCCAACCCAACGGTTCCAATTCTTGTGATTTAAACTTGACCTAGCATTATTTTTCATAAAATTTGCAAAACAATTGGATCATGGAACTAGTCTTTTGCTTCAAATCATAACTTTTTAAAAATGAACTTCTAAAAACAAAATAATCACATTAAAGTTTTTGAAAAGCTAGCAAATAGTTTGAAGTATAGGTAGGTGACCATTTCAATTTTGTTGAAAACTTGATACCTTCACAATTTTATGTAGTTTTAACTTGTTGTAAATCTTCATATTTATAAAAAAAAACTAGTCGCAAGGAGTCTTAAAGGATAGCACATGTGGAATTGAACCCCGTTCTTTTTATATGGGCCAAAGGTTATTGAATATGAAATTTTTTTTGCCAAAACTAGAACCGAAGGTTTAAATTTTTTGAAGAACTAGGATCAAAACCTCACACCCAAAGAACTTACCAAAACTTTTTTGTTGAATTATGAAACCCGAGACTGAAGGTTCTTTCAAAAAGGAATTAGAACCGAACCGAACGGACATCATCATCATCATTGGCATAAAGATTAACCATTTACTTACTAACCTAGTAGTCACCTAGTTTCTTACCAATTTGCCTACATAGGTATAGGGGACCTAGTTATTACAAATTGGGTTACCAAGGTGAAACCAGATATTAACTCAGTTGAAGTTCAACCACTAACTGGGGTCATAACTCATAACAGGCATCCAGTGGATAGTGTGCTGGTTGGTACTAGTTCAATGGGGGGCCCCAGTTGGCAGGGTGATTTACATGCTATAGTAGGCCCATTCCAGTAAATAATGCAGCAAGTGCAGGGTGGCAAGTTGTTGTGATGATGGGTTGTGGGTGTGTTCCAGACCATAATTGGCTTTCCCTACAATTGATTCACATCTCAAGTAGGTAGGTATGTGTTGTTGTTCTTGAGCAACCGCATTCACATTGCAAGAAAAAAAAAACTGGAAACCAACTAGAAAAAATGGCTAAGGGGAAAGAAAAAAAAGTGCCTGCAACTGGACATCCAAAGGAGCTTCCACAAAAGATAGGACAGGGGGCAAGCAGGCAGTGAGCCTTTGGACGAATCAGCACCGACACTGGTACCATGGTTAAAAAAACCCAAACTTCTATATACATTTTTGGGTTGGTTTCTAACCATGGTAAATTATATCTGGTCTTCTACACAACATTGTAATCAAGGTCTCTTGAGTCCAAAGTTAACATTTCTTGGTGTGAAGTGTATGGCCACTACAAGACATCACCCGAGAACACGAAAGCACCCCTATAGGTGCTTGTTCGCCGTGTAGGGGGCCATAGTGAACAAAGCACACCACCAATGCACCGTCCACTGGATGCCCGGTATTACTCAGTTGTGGATGAACTTCAACTGAGTTAATATTTGGTTTCACCTTGGTAACCAATTCTGTAAGAGGTAGGTCTCATAAGTAGGTAGATAGGTAGGAAAATAGGTAACTTCTAGGTTATTAGCCGGCTAATACATAGGTAAGGACTGTTTTTACTACCTACCTACTAACAACCCCACAAGCAGGCTTGTTAGTAGGTAAGTAGACCCAAAAAAATCAATTGAACTAACCACCATGGTTAGCTAGAGAACTGGAACCCAACGGAAAATTGTTTCCTGATCACTTACCATTCATCCTTCATGGTGCACTGGTGGGTGCTGGTTCACTGTTGCCCACCATGAGTGAGTGGTGGAAGCATTATATTTTTGTGAAAGAACCCAAATTCTTTGTCACTACCACTAACTGCAAAAAAATTTATTAATTTAAAATCATGCTTTAGGTTTAGGGTTTAGGGTTTAGGGTTCCTCCAGAGAGCCTTTTCAAAATTTGAGGGTTGTAGGTAGTAGCTTTGGGTGGTTACTCACAGGAGCAGGCAGGCCTTCCCTGAACTTTTCAGATTTAGAATGTTGAGTAGCTGTGCTTTATGCACTGTAAAGCCCCTGCCTCAGGGGAGAGCATTCTCGGAATAAAGGGTCGCGTCAGCTTTGCCTTGCATGGGCCCCTTATTCTGAGACTGCCCTTGCCCTAGGGCTTTACCTAACACTTTATTGCAGGGCAGTACAAAATGTACTGCCTGCTTCTTTTTCCTTTGTCTGTGTTGTGATGGCAGTACTGTCCGTGTTATGCATGTTTTGGGCCTGTAATGGACACTAGGTGAGAAAATATTAAACCAGACCAAAGAACATGAATGTAAAGAACAGTACTGCCACCATAGCATGACATAAGCCAAACGGACCTTCCCCCAACCCTGTGATCCTTGTTTGCATAATTGTGACACCCGCACATTACTGAGTATGTCTCATGTAACATGTGATGTCCTGCCATGGTATCCATAGGATGAAGATTGCGGACCAATGCACATCTCGTCTCATGGGATGGGCCATTTCAGCATGCCACCATGAAACCCATGTAACATGCAACTGTTCCAAATCTCCTCGTGCCAATTAAGACAATTGGGAAATCCATCGCCCATTGATCCTAAACCCTAATGTAGTGTAACAGTTGTGACCTATGTATTATCTCCATCACCATACAAGCTTCAAGCAATGATAAGTTGGTTTATTGCACACCAATAATGTTTACAATTGTCTTAGGAGAATGCTAGTCATATCACATTAGGTTTTTCAAAGCAATGTTCAAATTATTGCAATCTCTTTCGACAAAGGTGGTCGAGCTTTTGCAAGACTTGCAAGATGTTCAAGCTCAAGACTATTACTGTGATAAGCCTTTTGTTTTTTATCGGATATGGATGATGGTTGTGAAATATTTGTAGAAGTGTGTTCATACATTGGACAAAGTGTTGCTAGGGTGCTCATGGATGGCACAAAATTTTACACTAAAAAAACCTTGTCCAATGGCTAAATGTTGGTTGAGAAACTCACTTTCATTTGAGCAATTGCAAATAGAAGGGAATGCAAGTTTCATGTTGTCTTACTCCATTCTACAATGCCATTTTATCTTTTTCAAATTATCCTTGAATGTTCACATGTGAGGATTGGGTATCTCTATGACAATGGATGTTAATAGTGTTACATTTTTTTGTAGCATGGTGGAAACTTTGCTTATGAAGTGAACAACACAAGAAAAAGGAATTTGTAATTGTGAGAAGGGTTTACTGTCATTATGTTATTTAAAGACACTATATTTTCCTTTTCGCTCAACACATATGAGAAGTTTATGTTTATTTAGGTCTACAAAAGATAAGCTCCCATGTTGTGGAATGTTTAGGAACAATGGTAAACAATAACTTCACTCAATGTGTGCTACAATCCGAAGTACTTGCACAATGTTTGGATCCTTGTTATAAAATGTATAATTTGTTGATGCAATGTGGAACAAGGACTAAATAAATAAATGGGGTTTAAGGTAAATTTTAATTGCATATGCATTTCAATGCTGAAAATGAGAATTGAATTAATTGTGTGATTATTTTTAATTCCCAAAAATAAATGACAAAGATTAAACTATATGGCATAATCAACAAAATTATAATTTTTCCAAATGGTTTCATCATATGGATTTACATGGGTGTTGTTAGGGCGTCAAGTTTTCCAATGATTTAAATAACATTTTCAATGAACCTAGGAACACAATTTGTTTGTAGAAGGTGAAAACAACCTAATTAATAAGGTTGAATTTGCTATTACATGCATTTAGGGTATGGGAAAAATGTGGAGTAATTTGTAACTCCAAAGATTTACAATGAGCTCAAAGTGGAGTTTGTAGCAATAAAGGTCACAACTATGCATCACAAACTGGCCCCCTCCATGTATATGTGTTTTTACAACAATTGAACACTATGTTCAAGGTGTTGTGTTAACGAAGTGCTGATATAATCATTGATATGATGTTGTGATGGCATTGTAACACATTGTGATGATTCATCATTGTATTACAATGTCTTTACAACATCATATCAATGATCAATCAACACTTGATTAACATTTTACATATACATATACATGGAAAGGGAAATTTTATGATGTAGGTTCTTAAATTTATAACTAATTATTCAAGTTAAAAAAATTATAGCATGTTTATTTTTAGGTAAAGTTTTTTTTATTAGGACTAGTGTGAACCTGGTGCATAATGCAGCCATCAAGTAATAACTGTCACAGAAAACAAAACCCATAAAAAAAAA
>Ga0116231_10007582_pt1 | contig 19728 bp, 7 predicted proteins | sample S1TSphgellanicum_2_FD_89695 | JGI IMG/M metagenome (GOLD analysis project Ga0116231, IMG submission 89695) | Host-associated microbial communities from peat moss isolated from Minnesota, USA - S1T2_Fd - Sphagnum magellanicum MG | ecosystem: Host-associated > Plants > Peat moss > Unclassified...
AACACCCAGGTGCTATTGGCTAACTTGCAACATTTCTGCTGCAACAACAACATCATCATCTTAAATTATTATTATTTCATTCCTGGTTTATTTCCTTCCCATTCTTGGTGGGCAGAAAGCTGCGGTGTCAGACTCAGCAGAGGGATGGTGTGCAGTCGACAACCTTGGAGCTTTCAGGGTGTTGATATGCATGGGTGATCGGACGGATGGACAGAGGATGGATGACGAGACGGATGACGGGACGCACGGATTTAGGGGAGGCTTCATTTCTCATCCTGACGTCCTTTATTATATAGGATTCTCACTTGGTTTTAGGGACTATAGTGTTGAGTCCCCTAACACCATGTTAGCCATTTAGGACAAGCTAAATAAACTTAGTTATCATGAAAATTTTAATGTTTAAGTTAAAATTCACTTTAACATAAACTATCGCCCATTTAACATTGGGTGCCACCTATGATGCCACCTATATTTTCATTTAGCACTGACTTAACATTAAGTGTGAATGCACCCATAAAAATTGTGTAATGTTACAAAGTTTTATTGAACATTTACCATCCATGATATGTGCATATTGTACTTCAAATATCACTCACACATTGAATGAAGTTCAAGCCAGAATTTTATGCCCAAATCTTTACAACAATGCGCACTCTCGTCCCTATGGGGGGAGAGCCAACAAACATGAAGAAAATGAGATTGGCCTTCCCCAAAGAGGAGTTCACCCATAAAATATTTATGTAAAAGGTTGTATGAAAGGAGAGCATTTTTGTACACATATAACATAATTGCCCAAAGAAACAAAGTAAAAGTGTATTATTATTGTGACGTTGTTGAGCCACAATGGATCACTCCCTCACCCTTCTTCATATAGTAGGTGATGAAAAGGTGGGTCTATAACAAAGGATGTTAAATCAGCAATGGGTCCTTCCTTATTGCAAACATTTCAAAAGTGTTGTCTGCTTCTTTTTTTTCTTTGACTGCCCAATTGCCCAATCAAGATGTGTCTAGTGATGACTAGATGACTAGACACATCTTGGTGCTGCCCAGACACACAAAATTTTGTATCTTATTATTTTGTGTCTTTTCGTCCATTTTTCCCCTTCTTTAAATCCAATAATGTAACCCAAATGTTTTGAAAAAAAATTTAAATTTTGCTATTTTTTTTTTTATGCAAGGAAGTTACCTTAATTTAATTGCACTTTAAAAATTGGAAATATTAAAAGATATGCATATTTATCTAAGGGATTTGAACATTTTGGTGTCAAATGATGCATGTGCATGAATGTCACTCATGATTTTATTTTTTATTTTTTTAATTTAAAATTTTGGTGGGGTCATGCCTAGCAAGGAAGACCTTAAATAAGCAAGGGTTCCTTATTGCAAACAACACAAAAGAAGTACTGCCCTGCTTCTTTTTTCCTTGACTGCCCATTTGCCCATCCAAGATGTGTCTGGAGATGCCCGGGCACATTTTGGTCCTGCCCATTAATTTATGGAGTTAAAGTTGGTGGGGGACAATTTGTCTTCATGCTTCAAACATGTGCTTACTTAGAACATGCCTTTGGATGACCTAATATTCATTTTGGTGGAAGCATGCAATGGGTGGGTCAACTTTTTTTTTTGGTCACTTGGCAAATTGATGGAAATAGAAAAGCAAATGGCATTTAGTGGTTGTATTTTTTATTAATATATTTTCAATTACATTGATTCATCAGAGCTAGTTTAAGCATGATAGTTGTAGTTGTCACTTGGATAGTTCCAAATTTCAATACATTTAGTCCATTCACAAATAAAAAGGTATGGAAAGGTGTCTTTTTTAATTTGTGTCTTTTTGAAAAAAAAAAAAAAAAATCCCTCATATTCATGAGTAAATTTTAAATAGTTTCTCCACCACTTTTCATTTTATTTTTCTTCAATTGGAATACAATTCAATTCAATTCAATTCAAATTCCATGCAATGTCATTCAATATTTTCATTTGAATGGAACTTAATATTTTCACAAACTCAATTCATGTTTTTATCGATTAATTAATAGATTTTTCATTGTAATGCATAGAAGTGCAAAGTGCAAATGAATTATGGTTATTTTTAATTAGTACCTACCTATTCATGTATAGAGTTTGTTTGCCTAGTTCTAAACCATGATGTCCTCCATTGTGCTATTGGTACCATTGGAAACCTTGAATGAGAAGGGATGTGTTAAAATCATTTTGTAATTTCTAAACCTAAGGTGGGGAGACATTGAATTAAATTACAATAAATTGGTTTTGGATGCAAAATAGTTGGATAGCAAGTTCACATTTGGGCCAACTACATAGGCCAAACTAGTAGTTATAATGCATAACCATCATCATTACATTAATATGGTTTTCTATAAGTGGTCATATTCTCAAATAAATAACCAAGAATCAAAGGTTATCATCTATACACATGAAAGTGAGTTGGTAAATGGGTCCTCAACATACCATGGGTAATTTACTTCGTATGTTAAATTAATGGCATCAAATGTATTAACCCCCAACCTACTATCCATGAAATTGTGTATGCATGTCAATTGAAAGATATTGATTATTAACTAGGGTGAACAATTCGTGTTCCACAAATTTTTGTTAAGCGTATCTTGTTCTTCAATTAATCATGAAATCAATATGTTGAAGCAACCTTATGACATGATTTTGGACCACAAGCCATGGTCCAACGTTTTCCATCTTGCAAAACAAACTATGCATCAAAAAGTGAATGTAATCTACATTTTGAATAACTTACTATTAACAAATAACTAGATCCATAAAAAATTTCAACAATCAATATGAATGACATAATAATAACACCAAATGAAAATAGATATAGTTTTCATAGCAATTTTTTCCTAATCAAATAAACATGTTAGTTGGGATTTAAAACCCTTATAATTGATTACAATTACTTGCAATGTTCCAAAACTTTGGGTAAAGGAATTATAACCTTGATAATATGTAAATTTTTCTATCATTGTTTTTTTAATAACATGTAGTTATCATTGTGCATGTGTTTTAAATTTTCATTTTGCAATATGTCAACCTTCTTCAACAATGTGTCCATTGAACCTCAAAAACCTATTAGTTTGGGCCATGAATGCAATGCAATATAAAGCCCCATTATTTCATTATTTTTAAATGACTTATCAATGATTTTCACATTTGCAAAACATTTTTTGATCAATTTCAATTTTGAAATGTATTTGTGAAACTTTATGACCAATTTTAATTGTAACGTATGAACACAAAAGTTCAAAAGACACAAAAAGTCTCTTCCTTTGATTTCATCATTTTTACTTTCATTCTATCATTACAAAAATTGATTAAATACATCTTATCCTATTTCATTGAGCTAGATCCTTACCTCCAAGAATGGTCATATTTTTACTCCTATACACTTTCAACAATCTAAAGTATAACAAGTTATTTTGGGCAAAATTTTCAAATGCAACATCAAACTTTTCATTCCCCCTTTTCATAAAAGCATCATGATTATTTCTCAATTTTCAATTTTAAAATAACAGGTTTATGACATCCCCTTTGGTCTCACCAAATGGCTTGGCATTTTGAAAACCTTATAGTTTAATGCCATCCAAGTTGGTGAATCTTTTTTTTTTCAAATTTCATGTACAACCATCTTTAATCATCAAATCATGTAAATTACTTATAATACCTATCCACAACCATGTTTCTTTACATCATCAAAACAATTGTAATTAATCCATTAATACTATAATTTCAACTATAATTTTATTTTATTACTTTTTAGATATTAGAATTGCATGCATACAAAATGGTTTCAATTTTTTAATTAATCCATGAATTCAAAAATCTAACCCCTATCATCATAAGGACTCATTCCCATGGTGATGCCAAATGATGAATGTCCTTGGAGGTCCTTTGCACAACCCTAATCTACCTTATAATCTATCTTATTCACAAAAATTGTTAATTGTGCTTTTACCAACCACATAGGTAATTATATTAATTATCATATGATTAGTTATTAACAACATTTTGTTTAATTAATGCATCACTTTAAGATCAATAAATAATTTGAATACTAAATGTCATAAAAATTGACCAAGGTTATTTGTTGGTTGCATTTTCTTGAAGTTCCATTCAAATGAAATACAAGTTTTATTGATCTTTGAATTTTAAGAATCAAATTTCACAAATATACAAACATACACGAAATATTGAACTATTAGAATTCTTTCACAAAATCATGATATGTTGCAACCTTATTTCATGCCTAGTTGACACCTTATTTGTTTCTACATGTTTTTTTTATGTTGTTTGCAAAGTTCAAAAAAATCATGACTAAGCACATAGAATGCAAGAGACCACACGCACCAAAAACAAAAAAAAATAATAATTACAAGGAAATACACACACGCAAAAACAAAAAACCACACCATTGGGAGCTTGGGTTCCTCATAGTGCACACAATAAACTTTGCTAACAAAATTTTAACTCATATGCCCTATTTTAATTTTATCTATTATTTTTGTTTTCCAATTTTTTAGCCCTACATGAAAAGCAAGATTTAAAAAAAAACTCACTACCACACAAGAAAAACATGCCTCCATTAGGTTTGACACATTATAAAATTTGCAAAGTGTTTGCACACTTAATCAACATAAGGTACTTACACACTTGACAATAACAAAATAACAAACAATATCAAAAATTTCCACCCCCACCCCAAAAAGAAAACGAAAAACCGTCCCACCAAACCCCATTTGCCATCTCTCCTTCCTCCCCTTCCCCCCGCCTCGCTTCACCACCGTGATCTCAAACTAAAATTTGACTCAAAATTTAACATGGAAAATAGCTTATAGAAAAAAAATTTAAAAACACAAAAATAAAAACTAGATGTGTGTTTATTATCCTTTGGTTGGCCCATAAGAGATAAAAGAAAATATTTTTCATTGTTGTAGTTATAAAACCACCAGTTCATTGAACTTATGTGCAACATTTAAGAAATTGTGCAAAGGTCAATGAAAGAGGAGTATCAAAGGCAAGAAAGCCAAAGCTAAAGAAAAGAGACTAAAAAAAGGAAACAAAAGTGGGAGAAGTGGCTCCAACACACACACACAAATCTCGCATGGAAAAGATACATTTGATGTGTTGTTGGATCAAATTCTATTTCCAACTTCCATCATTTGCTATTTCTCTTTTCATGTATAAAAGCTTTTGAACTCACTTGATGGGTTTTTATGTTGGCTTTTGCTTTTAACTTCCATTCCTTGCTACTAGTTTCTTTCTAAATGTGGGAATTATCAAGCTCACTTGCAACTAGGAACTAAATTGCTTCACCCTGAGTTTGGCTTCAATTTTGAGCCTTATTAAACTACTAAGCAAAATTTTGAAGTTGTGTTCATGATCTTGGCCCATGTATGTGACTATCATAGGCTTCCGACACCATGTTTCAAAAGCTTTACGATAACTCTATTGTTGCAAGTGAACTTGATAGTTGAACCATTGTTGTTTACAAAAACACCAAGAACAAAGTTGTTTGAACTATTATTTGTAATTCCAATAATGGCCCACACATGTTTTTATCAAATTATTCAATTTTTCATGTTTCAAATGAAATAATTTCTTATAAAACATTGGAACCCCTTATTCATATTTTCCCATGTGAATATGAAAATGAGTTTGAACACAATATTGTGGTACCTAGGCACCTTCCACACTATTTATATTGTTTATAAAATGCTGAAATGTTAAATAATAAGTTCTATTCAATTTTTTTTAATTACAAAGGAAAATAAAGTGTAATTGATTTATTTTTTAAGGGAAACTTTTTAATTAATTATTTGACAAACATATGTTGAAGTTGCTCTTATACCATGGTAATCACAACTTGTGTGTTTATAGCACTTTGTATGGGGCTAAAAATGAAAATGAAGTTCAATATTTGAATTAATGTGCCACATGATCAAAATATAAAGGATTTCCAAACATGTAAAAACCCATGTGATTTTTTCTAATGTATTTAAAGAATACCTTACATAACATAAAAAAATGTGATGGGCATTTTGTAATATGATACGCAAGTATTACATTTTTCAAAATGCCCATTAGCATTTTATTTTTATTTTTTTCACGGTACTAGGTATCATAGAAGAAAATAAAAGTGTGAATTTTTTTACATGCGTAAAGCCCTTGGGACATACTTTACAAAAATTGGGCCCACAATTGATTCCACCTTGCGTACCCCACATAGACTTGTGATAGTTGAAAAGAAATATGAATCAAAATTATATAATCAATTACAAGAAAAAAAATTACTTTAATATCAAGTTGCAAAAGAGTAAATTGAATTTCACAACTAACATTTTCATGTCAAGAAATTTTATAAATTTGAAACTAGAATAGTTGGTATTTTCATGAATTATTAATGATATGCCAATAGTTTTCTATCAATATCAAATGGTGGTAAAATACCATATATATATATATATATGTGAGTCCTAAGTTATATTATAGAGAGAAGCCACCACTTCTTAAGGAAGGGGGCCAAAGCTATTAGGTACAATTTGTAAAAAGGAATTGTCATTTTCATAAAAGGTAAAATGCTACTTGTTCAAATTAAGTACTTAGGGATTTATTTTCTATGTTTATGATGATAAATAAACTGTACCATGGCAATGTTATATTAATTAAGGAACAATATGTAAGAATATTTGTATAAAACTTTTTGGTTTTGTCATGTGGTGATCAATGAATTGTTTATTGGTGGTAATTTTTTGCAGAATTTTAACCTCAAAAACCAAAAATCATTTTAAAAATCACAAAATCATTTTTTTCGAAAATAAATTTTACCAGATCTTTGAGGAATTTTTTTCATTTTTGAGAAAATTTCGCCACATTTTGACATGCTTTTGGGTTTGTTTTAAGGTCTATTTTTTTTATAAAAAAAACATTTGGACCCTCTTTTTACAAAACTATTACCAGTTAATGCCAAAAATTTTGTGGGATCATTGCTAATGATGTTACATCACAAATTTCTTTTATAAAAACATTGGTGGTAATGTGTGGATTTCTGTGAACTAATATAAGGTTTTCATGATTATGATTGTTTGGTATCTATATACTAAGACAAGTGTTTGTTTATTTATTTAAATGCACAACCATATTGTAACTTTCCCAATTTGTCAAGTCCATTGCAATGTGGCCATTAGAAAATCCTCGACAAGAGAATTGTTTTTTGAATTGATGATTATTTTTATTTTTGAAAATTAATTGAAATTTAAAAATAGTTTGTTCACAATTGAATTCCATAAGAACTTTGAAATTGAGCCCAATTTTATGTAACTAATTATTGGAATGGGTGATCTACAACTTGTTTAATATATTTAAGCCAATAGCACATGGGCCCATGTATTAGTTCTATATTCATATGATAGAGTCCAAATTTGAATACAAGTAATAGAAGATCTATTCTACAACTAAAAACTTGCATAATATCCATCACGATTTATTAAACCCATTATTTAATAAAACAAAAAAAATGTGTATGAATGAGTGATTTAATATTATATCTCTAACTAATGTTGGCATGAAATGAAATATTTCCCAAAGCTTTGAATGAAATAATAATAAGAATAAATGTTATTTGTCAAAACTTTGAAAATTGAATTCACAACTTAAAGGACTCAATTTAGTGTCCCAAGTAGTACAATACTACTATTGTTTTAGAACACAAGGTGCACTTTATGCACTTATTCATGATATTTGAAAATTTGAAAACTCAATTTGGGTTTCCCAAACCTAGCTTTTGAAAGGAATAAACATTTTGACATAAAACCATTCATTGAACTAGTTGTAGGTATGGTATCAACCAAATTGTAACATGAAGGTACCAAGCACAAGTGTGATATTATGACTTCTAAAATGTGATTCCCATTCTTATCAAAATGATTGATATGAAGACTTTCAATGATGAGTGTTCCCCACAAACTAACAAATGCCTTTGACCACATATGCACCACACCTTGGTTTGTGAAACTTATTGATGGCACAAGAGTTGAAGAACATAACCCTTGAGACCTTCCATCTTGGTTGCATTCAACCATCCATGTAACAATCATAGTCAATGCAACATTATAGGATGGACAATTATAGTAAATATCAACATCCAATAGATTAATGTGAATACAATTTCATGTTGAAAATTTTATTGGAATTGGAATAAACAAGACAATATTTGAACATTCTTTAGGTGGAACCAATGTTGAAACAAATAATTGAACCTATAAAAGAGTTGCAAACAAGGTAGTGCAACAAATTAGGTTTGTTTGGCAATGGAAATATTAATGATGTTAGCTATAACAATAATGAAACTTCATTAGGAAAGGAAGAAACTATAATCATAAGTGTCATTGGGAATGGCATTCAAACCCCAAGTGAAAAGATTGATGAAGTCATTGGGGTGTGGCCAAACACAAACATGAAACAAGGAGAAAGTATAAAATGTCATCGCATGTTGTGTTGAAAACATTCATCAACATAATGTTCATGGTATTTGTGGCTTGCACCAAGTTGGCATGCAACTTGGATTCACCATGTTGCATGACAACCACACATTAAGTTGAATACAATAAATAGGAGTCATCAATGGCCTTCATTGAAGCTATTACTTACATCAACACCATCTCCAACTTCTAGCAAAGAAGACGACTTGTTGTTGACACATTCACAAATGTGTTAAAGTCCAAACCAATTAAGATGTGTACCAACCAAGACTATAGGGTAGATCTTTTAAAAGATTTGTATGTTTTAATTCCCATCAATCTTAATGACTAAAAATGTCAAATACTTTTTAAGCATAATAGTTTAAACCATAAATATCTAAATTTATTAATATCATCCACTTTATTTCCACATGAATGGAAACAATATGACTAATAAAGGAGTATATATGATGGTGATGTAATGTGATAGAATATATTGGCACATTTAAACAAGTTTTGACCCACCAACAAACTTCTACAATGTCACTTCATTGGCAATTTGACATCCAAAACATACCATCACATATTAGAAAGCAAGTTGGTTAAAGCCAATTTCATTTCCTAACAAATCTATATGTGAGCCTATGGGCACACTAATAGCCAAAACCAAATGTCATTTAATTGTTAGCATACAACATGGTTTTCCCCTAGCCAACCTACTTTTTTTCTTTTTTTTTAATAATCCTAAAAAACATTCATACATTTATGTTTAATGTACGTTAATGTTTGATTTAGCCTCCACCCAAATTGAATTAAGTATTGATGTAATTTGGTCCATAATTAATTATTTAAAAATAAGTCTAAATAAATAGTCTTAATTTTAACATCCTCTATTCCTTTTGGTAAAGGTCTTATCATAGAAAAGGTCATTAGTTGGAGGTTCTTAATTAGTTAGTGATAAACCTATGTTTTGGTGAGAGAATTTAACCACATAAACCAAATGTCATTCAACAATTAGGACACAACATGTTTTGTGGATAGTAGAAATGATGTTTTCAAACCTTGCCAAATTTTATTTGGCATTGAGACATGTAAATAACCATCTTGTATTTGTGTTTCATTGTGTTTGTACTTGATTTTGTGTTTGAACTTGTTCATCATGATGCATGAGTATTTTGAAACTTAGGATTTCTAGGAAAGAATCTTTGAAAAAAATATATATTTAATGAAAATTGTTACCTTGGCTACAAAACAAGATGACATATCTATTGCTATCATCCCATGTGGTATATAAGTAATTCAATGGACAAAGCACTTGAGTGCAATGTCTAGTACATGAAACCAATTAGGCTTATAAAATGCATTTATATGTTAAGCAAGCTATCTTTTAGATTGACGACGATAGCACAACAATTTTATAATTTTTTCGCATTAATGTTCATTCATTAGGTCTATAGTTCATTGGATTTTGGTCCTCCAAGTATATTCATTAACATATCAAGGTATGAACTGAAAATGGGGCTATTCTTGGAATGAAGATACAACATGAAGCAAGAATTAAGTGTGGGACCTAAATTCTTAAAAACAACCCAAATTCAAGGTTCTTACATCATTACCCAATAGGAAAATCTCATCAAACATTAAATAATTGTGATTATTTTGCTTGAAGGAGAGGATAGAAACTTATGCATAAGTTGCCATCTTTTGTGAAGGCAAAAACATGAAGAATTGGTAATATTTTTTACTATACATGGCATATGATAACTACAAAATATGCATTTCATTTTAATTCCTTGTGAATCTTGAGTCATTACACTACTACAATTCATAGCAATGGTTTTCTTCGGGGGCATTTTGTGATGACATGTAGCCAAAGTGGTGAACATCCCAAAGACTTTTTTTCCCAATTTGCCCATATACAAGATATGAAAGCTAAAATTTTCAATCATTCTTTTTATATGTTTGGTTACTTACTTTGAACCAAGAATTGGATAATCAAGCAAAATTCCTTAATTTGTCTTCAATTATTTATTTCAATTCTTTATCTTATTGTTGAAATTTTGCTAGCAAAAAATACTTAAAATTTTTATAGTCCTTTTTGTTTCACTACCCAAATGCAGATTTCGAAATGGAAACTTTACATGAATTAACACATATATATATATAGTATCTCTTAAGAACCTAATTCAAACTAAAACTCCAAAATACTAATGAAATTCATCTTTGAAAGGGGATTACAAATGAAGTTATAATTTAAGATGTCATGAAAAGTGATAATGAAAAGATCATCCTCTCCTCAAACTAATAATATTTTTCAATAGGTTTTTGTCTCACTAGTTACCTTGCAACTAATTAGGATAATAGTTAGTATTTTAACCAATAACTAGCCATTAGCTAATTCAAATACTTACTTATAATTGCCTACTTTTAAGTACACTATTAAATTCTATAATAAAAGGATCTAATGTTACCTAGCATTTAACAATGACTATCCATGTCAACTAATAATGTACAATAGGTGGAACTAGTTAACATTGGCATTTAATTATTTTGAATGGTCAATTAATATTTGAATAATGTATTTGGTTAATTATGGACAAGTGAAAAGTCTAGAATTAACAATTAACCATTTGGAAGTTGGAAAATTGGAAAGAAACTTTGATTTGGGGGCCATTAAATGAAACAACAATAGATAATAATAGTGTTTTCTTTCACTAGATGATCCAACAAATAGATGTTAATAATCTTTTGCCTCAAGTTTGATAAAAACCTTGATTTCAACCACTAGGTTTAAAAAAAGCCTAGGATTAACAATTTAATCATAATTAACTAAATGCATGTTTTGATGATCAATATTTTAAAGTATTGAATTTAACCAATGGTTAATGTTGATAAAAGTACCAATTTAATGTTTATGAAATTACAATAAGTGTAATCAATTAACACTTACAAGACCATAACACATGGGTTCATTTGGCGACAAGGTGCTTAAAATATATATTTGTTATTAGTTACTTTTTTGACAAGAACAATACTAACATTTAAAAATTACTTGCATTATACTAAATCATGAAACTAGTGTGCTCAAAAGTTTTTCACATATTTTTAGCATAGCAAATAGGTTTTTTTTTTGTAGTGTTGTTTTAAATATTAAATATAGGTGCATTTTTTTATTAAAAGCCACAAGCGCTAGTTTCACAAAGTCCTTATAAAGAGTGGATGAAGCAACCAAATTAATGTGGAAAAATATGATTGTTCAATTGAAGAAAATATTCTTAAAATAATGATCTACATATCGCCAAAAAAATAATTTTAATCCTAATGACCCAAAAAAAGTTACATTATATTATTATGTGAAAATTTTATTTAAAAACATCCCTATAAATATGTCATAAATACAAATTTCAAAAGCTTTTAATTAGGAGTCCATTAAGTAGCAAAAGGACTAGTTACATAGACATTATCGAGTATTTGCATTCCCTATTCTTTTTATCATCATTTATTACTTTGGATTTTAAAAACATAATGCATAATAAAAGCTCCATGCAAAAAAATTACAAAATTCTAGAAATGCATTCATTTTGAAAGCATAAAACCTTCAAATCTAAGCATTGGTTACACTAAAGGTGCATCCTAAAAAAGAAAATGCACCCCTACCAATAGTTCTTGAGGATTTTGTGATGTAGCAAAAGTGGTGATCAATTAGAAAATAATTTAACCAAACCCGCATACCAAATATGATTTTTAAAACCAAGATCCTATAATAATTACTATTTACTAAAATTTATCATCCAAATATTCTAAATTTGGGCCATTGTTTCCATGAAAGTTTTTTTATATGGGAGGAAATTATTTTTCAAAATCAAAATTTGGCACAAATTTTCCAATATTTTTTTTTTTGTTATTTAGTTATCCCACGATTTAATCTAATTTGATAAATCAATGACTTTGTGTACTTTAATTATTTTTATTTCAACTATGTTCAAATTGATGTTTTTAATAAACTACAATTGGTATAACTAAAATGTTAATATTCAAGTTCATTTACAATGTACATGTGTTTAACTAAGTAATTTAACACCAAATAGTTATTAGGTTGTTAACCAAAAACATCCATATTTTGAATTACCACCTTGTTTCAATAATAAGGTGATTAACTCATTCCCACCTTTGTGAAAACTAATTACATGTAGAAATTTATATTGGTATTTTTTTTTACCTTTTGGTGTGGAGGCTTGAATTGTTAAAAAGAAAAATTAATATTTTACCAAACCTAGCACATGGAATTCATGATGTTGTTTAAGAAGATTTCTTAAAGCTTGTGACAATAGTGGCAATTGAAAGAAAAGTTAGAAATTAATAATAGAATTGAAACCCACCATAAAGATGTGAACCATTTGACCTACCACCAAAAAGATCAACAATGATCCATTGTTTCACAATCTACATGGTGTGCATATATATTGTTATTATTCATTATTAAAAAAATGTTTTAAAGGTGAAAACACATTAAAGGGGGCCACTTTAAGCAAGAAATTATACTATATTTTTAGTACATTTTGTATTATTTTAGGGGTAGTTTTTCTTTAATTTCATTAAGTGTTTTGATAAAAGTGTAAAATGAATTTTGATATAAAGGTCTTCAACATAATTCTTGTTATCTTTCAAATGAAAGTGACTTTTCAACAAACTTTTTCTTCCAACATAGTTATGTTTGTTTGAATGAAAAATCTTATCCAGATGTTTTTTGTGAAATCACATGGATGGAACTTTTCATATGGAATTGAAATGGTACAATCAACTCATATCCAATATATGACTATGTACTTCATCAAGTGTTGTAATTATTTGAATAATTTTTATAATATTTTTGCACTTTGCAATATATTGGTACAAGTATTAATTTTTCACAAATTCATTATTTAATCATTTGATATTAATAAATTTGTAATTTCTTTTGAAAATTACATTATTTGGTAGTTGAACTACCTTATTTTGAGTATAATTTATGAATTTTTCTTTTAATATTGGTTCGGTGGAAGTTGAAAGTCACTTCATAGTTTTGAAAAAAATATTTGTGACAACATTTTTTGGCCATTATAATGTGTTTTCACCCTTTTAGCAATAGTAAAGTTCATACTTTATGTTTACATGCATGATATTAGAATTGGTTTAAGAATAGTTCCTCGTTGCATCTTTGAATATATATTTTTTCACAATTTTGACATACAAGTTATTATCATAATTTAACATATGAGCCAAGAATAGAATATCATTTCAAAATACAATTCTAACAAGTTAGAAGGACCATCAAACTATATGATCTAGAAAGGTCAAGGTCAAGATGCTCATAGTGAAAGAAGAAGTATGGGATTTGGTCACATCCAACCGAATGAAAGTTATAAATACCAACATAGTAGCAAAATGTTCAATGCAATTGAAAGAACTAAACCAATTCTTTTGAAAATACATTGTGGCTTTTGACACATGTTTAGAGGTCACCTTTGAAAGCCATTTCAAGGCACCTCAAAGGCAAATCTATGGATGAGGTCAAAACACACTCAAAGGAGCCAAAAAGGTGTTGGATATTAAAAACTATCATGGAAATTTAGAGATTTATTTATTTATTCGCTTTTGAAACTATGGTAATCATGGCAAGTTATTCCTTTATAACACAAATGAATGTTAAGAAATTCAAATTAAAAATCCATTTGATTCAATTTTAAATTTTGGTTTAGCTAAGGACTTTTGAAAGTGAAATTTAGTTTCATTAAAAAATGACATTTTTACAAAGGAATTTCAAAGGACTCATATAATAAAACTAAGTTGATGGAAAAAAATTAGATGATAATAACATATTAGACACACTTAAAATCATTCATAATTTTTTAAATGTGAAAATTTTTTAAACTTTGAAAATTCAAAATATGTTTCAAATTTTCAAAAGTGTTTTACCACATATGTATTGCATATAATGTACATGATGTATTGAACAAAGTTTTCATTTATAACACATGAAATTTGACCTTAATTATAGAATTTTGACCCAAGTTGTAGAAATTTTCATTTAAAATTTTAGTCATATAAAAAAATTATTTTGGGGAAAAAGGACATGCAATTTTAAACTAAAGTAATGTAGGTGGTTCCTTTGAGTGTGTTTTGACCCAATGATAATCAAAACATTGTGAAAATGCTACCATTGGAATTTGATTTTGGATGGACCTTTTGGAAGTAATTGAAAGTTCAATGGAGGAGGCTATGATGTTAGGCGCTAGGAAAAGACGAATCAAATCATGAGATTAAAATAGTTGCAAATGACACTTTTAGTCACATAAAACAAGTCACAAAGTGGGGTTTTTCTAGTAATGAATGGAATTTCATTTCTTCAACTCACCATAACTTATCATTAGATATCATAACTTTTCACAATAGTTTTCTAACAAGGAGTACCCAACTTTTGTGAATCCATGATTCATTTACTTTCTTCCATCATTTTTACATCTTTTGTTTATGATTCATCTACCTTCACTAGAAGAAATTTGGAAATTAACCACTAATTTTAGAACTACATTTTAGATGTAATGAACATTTGTGATTGAAATTCCACTTAGTCATTTTGGACAAGTGCCATAAGACAAGTAGTTGTTGAGGATATCACGTTGCACCTATAGTCGCATTCATAATTGCATAGAATTGTGACTACCAATTAGTTTTTCATCCACTACCATGGATGATTATAGGTGTGTTGTGTTCAAGTTGTAACTACATATGTGATGACCCATGCGATTACATATATGATTCTACTAACATAGTGGAATGGCACCATGTGTTCAACAATGGGTGATTAATACATAGTCACATGATAATTATATTGACATCTCTCATCATTGAATAATGATTAACAAACAAGTGGTGCACGTGCAAAAAATACATTAAACATTTTATTATTAGTTGGCAAAAATAGATAAATATATTAAATTAATTACGTTGGACGTGCCATGTGGCAAAATGTTATTTGCTATAAGATAAAATATATACATTTTTTATAATTAAAATTTCTGTGGTGAAATAAATATGCACACATGGTAGATCATTAGGGTCCAAACATGGTAAATTAGACCAAAAAAATATGTTTACCTAAAATCCCATTTTAAAATATGACAATTTTTGACAAAAACACAAGAAAATAGATTGGAAAGTTTTTTATGTTTCATTTTGAAAACATCTATGCCTCCATTGGGTTTATGGTAAGTTGAATATGAATTTTGAAAAAATATAATATAATAAAAATAGGTAACAAACATGTTTGAAATTGACTAGTAATTTTTTTTCAAACCTATTTATACCGTACAAGTTATATATATATATTGATTAGAATATGAAAAGATGAAAAGTCACAAGTACATTTTAGGACCCCATTAATTCTTATATATATATAACTAAATAATATTTTGAAATTCAATATATTAAAGCTTACTTGATATCTACTTTTCATTTAAGCTGCAAGGAACAATTCTGATCTAATTTACCATGCTTGGACCCATCATTGTCGGATAAATTAGATTAGAAGCACATAAATTAAATTAAGTATTACCACATGGCATGATAGAGTACATCTTATTGTATGTGATGTAGTTGTAACTACAACTATGTTGGTTGCATGATGTAATAGTAAGTGTGATTACAATAGTTGCATAATTTAGTCATAAGTGCATCTACAATAATCACATGCATACTTGTTTGTGCCACTATGCATTCAACTATACCAGTTGTAATGTAGTTGCTTAGGAGGGTCATAATGCAATTACAATAATTGAAAGGTAGTTACATAGGAAGTTGTCCACACTCGTTATAGAGTTGCATTTGCATGTTAATTTCAAATCAAAATAAACATCAAATGATCAAAACATATAATGGAACAAGGAGATGTGAACGACGTTAAAAGGCTCCAAGAACTTTAGATTATGAAGCATTTCCACACAAGTTTCATATTGTTCATGGCACCATTATTAACTACAATAGTTGAAAAGGACAAATATTTAACTAGCCTTTTGCATCATTGCACTTTTCGACCATAATGTAAATTGGCTTTGAATTTGCTTCAATAACAATTAGTTGGCTCATCCTTATAATTTATGAAAGGCAAAGGCACATATAGGAACATCAATCCATGCACTTCAACCTCGTACAACCCATTTACAATTTGTGCCCCTTGAAATAAATCCCCTATAACTCCATATAGTATTAAACTTGTAGAAAAGTACCCTTTTCCATCAACTTTCAATTTATCCAACAAGAAAACCATTTGAACTATGGCAAATTACATAGGCATGTTACAAGGTCATGAGATGCAATACTATTAACAGTATGTTTTCTAACATAATAACATACTAAAATTTGATGTTTTGAACATCACATGATCAAATACAATTTTTATTTAAAGTCAATTCACTTTATGCGTGGCCAAGAACTTTTTTTAATAAAAAGTTAAATTAAATAATTATCACATTTCATTGAAATATGCAAATGTGGGAAATTATTGATATTGAAAAAAATAAAAATAAATTGTACACAATTTTTAATATTAGTGGTGAATAAGGTGACAAATAGGACAATTTGTAATCATAAGTAAAATAATACATTAAATTTTTTTTTAAAAAATGGATGGGAAAATATTATTTGGGATGAAAATTTTATTAATGGAAAAAGAACCATTAAAAAAGAACCAAAAAAAATCAACTACCAACATATATTGATAATCAATAAGTAGATGATTTATATCATATGAAAAGTTTTAGCAAAAATGAAATAACTAAATGATAAAGAAAAGCTATTGTTGATGACATCTTACACTAAAAAATAAAAACAATTGTCAAAACCTTTGCATATTTTCCTAACATGAAATTTAGGGATAGGGAAAACATATCACAACATTATATGAAACAAATCACAATCACTAACCCTCTTAAACCACACATTATGAATTAACATATTAAAAAATCAATATTTAATATTAATGACACAACAATACATTTTGCACTTACAATCCCATTAAATAAAAATTGCAATGAATTTAAAGTGTTAAATGACTAAAGATGTGTCACTTTAATATAAACACACAATCAACTCCAATTACATTAGTAAAAAAATAGGATGTTAACTTTCATCAAATGTAAATTCTATATACTAAAACAAATTCATACTGAATTCATGGATGACATTGATGTTAGAATGAAAAGTGACTTTTATCAAGTTGAATTAGTTTGTGATTTGTGAATTTTTAAGCCAAAGATTCATAAAATCAATACTTAAATGAACACACCTTTCGGTTGAAAATGTAATAATTAAAACAAATTATCCAACAAGATGACACAAATTTCATTAAAAATTTGAGTTCACTTTAAACAACTACACACACTTCAAGACATAGATTTTATTAATCCAATTTGTTTGAAAACACAACCAATTGCCAACATCTACCACATTTATATTACACAAATGCTAAAATAACCATTCATAATAAAAATACATTTGAAAAAAATGCTAGGTGCAACATTTAGATTTTTAGCACAAGATGGTCATTCCGAAACATGCCTTTTGCACTTCAATATCAATTCTTGCTAATCAAATAGTAGGACTTCACTACAAACTATTACTTAAAGTTTGAACCTACCATAAAAAGAAAAATCATTAGGTGATTAGTTGTTTGTTATCACATGCCCAAAAAGTTGCGGTTTCAAAATGTATCATAGATTGAACGGAATGATAACAAGAGTTAAAAGATTTAGGAAAAAGCTTGATAATAGTGCTTGTAAAAAAAAATGGAACATGGACAAAAAAAAGACTAAAGAGATGGAATTTGTAACACCACCTTAATTCTTGCACAATAATGAAGCCCTTGGACCTTAAATATAAAGAATTGCAAGGTTTTTCCCTTTATGTTTGAAATCGTCATTCAATACAAAAGATGCATCACCAATGTAGAGACATTTTAACATTCACATGCAAACCTTCCACATTTAGGTGAAAAACATTTTTGCATTTTACATTAATGAAGGTTTCCAAATTCAAATTCCCTCCCACCATGCTCCCTTAATTTTCGAACCTATGCCTTTGGGCTATTGGCCTTAGATTTATGACTCGCAAATTACGAAAGGCCCTAAAGAGCTGACCTTCTCGTATACTTCCATACCCACTTGGATAGACAAAAAATCCAAGCTACCGCTAAAGCTAAAGGAACAAAGCCATGGTGAGTTGCCATTTTTGTGTTGCAATGCGGCATTGGTATGGCCCATGCCACCCTTGTCCCAAAAAGATCTTACCCAATTCCACTAGATGAATATGAATGATTGGTATATGTTTCATTACAATTGAGGCCCCCTTTACGCCATGGTGACGGATTGTGACCATGGATATGTTGAGAGCCCTAAAAAAAAAAAAAAAAAAAAACCATTCCATGGAAATTGAAAACTCATTTATGTGGGGACCCAAGTTGTCAAATGTAATGTAAAGTGAAAATAGAATTTATTAAGGTAAAAAATAATAATAATAAAACCAGAAAAAATTAATTATTTTGATTTAAATTTTGATTTAAAATTTGATATTGTTTGTAACTTTTTTCACTATTGTTTAGGGTATATCCTTTCTTTTTGGTCATAGCTTCTTTTCATTTCTTCTTTCTCCAATTTTCTTTATTTTAGTGAGGCACATCACCTTGGATTGTAGAAGAGGAAAAAAAATGTAAAAAAATCTAATCAAACATAGCTTTTTTTTTTCCCCCAGGGGTTAACAAATTTCGTTTATTTAATTAAAAATATTTTAAATAGGAAAAAATTATGTACATTTTTTTTGACCAATCATGACTTTTTTGGACCACGGGCTAACAAATTTCACATCAACTTCAAAAATTAAAAATTAAATTAGATTAAAAGAAAATTTATGTTAAAAAAAAATCCAACCAATCACGACCTTTTTGGCCTGTGGGGTAATGATCTTTGCTCCCATATCTTCAAAAAAAAATTTGACAAAAAAAAAAAATCATCAAGCTTTGGAAGGTCTGAAAATAAATATGTTGTAATCTTCTTCTTTGGACCATTCATTTTGGCCTAAGTCGGGGGCTGAACCATTGACGGGTTTATATTCAATTGATTCCATTAACCCCACCCTCACCCCTCTCCCCATCCCATTTATACACCCACAACAAATACAACATATCTTTCAAATTTACCATTAAATTTACTAT
>Ga0116231_10007585_pt1 | contig 19727 bp, 19 predicted proteins | sample S1TSphgellanicum_2_FD_89695 | JGI IMG/M metagenome (GOLD analysis project Ga0116231, IMG submission 89695) | Host-associated microbial communities from peat moss isolated from Minnesota, USA - S1T2_Fd - Sphagnum magellanicum MG | ecosystem: Host-associated > Plants > Peat moss > Unclassified...
CAATATGTATAGTTTGTTCCATTAACATTGCATTATTATTATCATTTCATGTCAAATTCAACAATATGTGCAACATGATGCACTAACATTGCAAAAAACACACAACTAGCTTTCAAATGCCAATGTAAAAATTAGTTATTTTTTAACACTTGATGAACCCTTGCATTGATATGCCATTTTTTCAACTATGTGTTATTTTTATTTTTATTATGTTAGTTGATTTAATCTTCAAAATCTACTTTGAAATATTCATATGAAATTATCTTTCTTTTGTCTATGAATATAAAGTTATGTCATACATTTATTGTAACAAAATTTATGATGCATGGATTTTATAACATTTTGAGACAAATGGCATAATATATTATTGATTTAATGAAAATTGTTGTGGGGTTTAATCATTTCATGTTAGTCACAAGAATTGAAAAACAAAAAAATTTGTTTAACATTATATGATTTTCATGAAATCATGGACAATTGTGATCACAATGATACCACAATGGTTAGTGTGCTACAAAACTTTGGTAGAAAAATTGAAACATGTTATAACATTAGTTCAAATGTGTGATTGTGGCAGTGCAACAAGTAAAACATATTTTAAATGAACTCTTTAAAATATTTGAATTTATGGGACAATATAATGTCATTGAATGATGAAATGGTAACCACACTAAAGTAAATGTGTATCAATATGATTGACATTTGCTTTTCATGATCATAATTATTTGGAACCATCAAATTGTGCAAATCCATAAATAGAATATGGGTCTTGGGATTATATTTTGATGTTTTGTTAAACCTCAAATCCAAATTTGCAAGGATTTTCAATTGAATATCCAAAGGCATGATCATAAAAAATCATCATATCATTTATCATCTGCCAAAATAACGTAATCAAAATGATTCACAAATCAATTGATCAAAATAATTATTGTATAAAAACTTATAATATGTTGAATATTTGTTTAAAATTTTGAATATTTTGTAAAACAATTTCATCAAACAATTTGACAAATAGAGTCACAAAGAGGAAGGAAATATAATGCAAAATCATAAACAAAGTTTTAAAAAAAAAATTCAATAATCCCCTTTCCTTTATCCCCTTCAAAATTTTGCATTAAACAAAGAAAGTGACAATGAATAATGTGTGCTAAATTTAATTTCAAGTATATGAAACATTAACATGTAACTAAATGCATTTTTATTGGCGTTATGTAATTAGGCAATAACTTTGAACATTTTTTAGATTGTGAGTAAATTAACCAACATGAACAACAATTTGTTCGACAAATTTTCTTTGATTTTTTCATAATAAACTAGTGAAAAGAAACATATTTGAATTGTTTTTACTATTACTACAACTTTCAAAAATCGTAAAGGGTAATGTATATGATCATTCATAAATAGCTAAAAAGATTTAGAAACATTTATGAATTGTTTGTCATTTCTTGACATGATCTAAGAAACATAAAGAATAAAATGGAACATTTCAATTTTAATATTATCATTTACAAAAACTATTGCAATATTGTGAGTCCATGGCAAAATTTTATTGCATCGTCCTATAAAATAATATATGAGTAGGCTTCCCAAGTCTTTTGTTTTTGTTCTTGTTGATTTCAATCATGGATGCAATCATCTTTTTTTAATTTTGAAAACCCTCTTGATCAAAATTCATTTAATTATAGTTGAATTATTAAAACAATGATTCTTAGTTTATTGAAGGTGCAATTTTTTGATAACCGTTAGCACTGTGTTATATAATCATTACGAAAGCTTTATCGTGTTGAAATGATAAACTTGTGTGAATTTTTAACAAGAAAATATGAAATGGATGTCATTTCATTTTCTCTATATTAAAAATTATTTTTTCAACCCTAGATGGAAATATTATCTTATTTTGATTTATTCATGGGTTGAAAAATTATAAAAGATATATTCAAGAGCATTGACATTACATCGGGTGTATTCTATTCTACATGTGCACAAATGGACATGTGTAATGAATTTTTAGTTTATTTGTGTAGTTAAGTTTTAATTAAGATTAGTTGTGGGTTCAATTAATGTCAAAAAAACTAAATTTCAATTTAGAGTTAATCATGAATTAATTTAATGTGAACGAGATAATTTTTTTTCTTGGGGGGATAAATCCAAGTGGTGTGTGTTAAAAAACAATCCATGTTGAAAAATTAAAATACTTAATCACGAATTAATTTAATGTGAATGAAATAATTTTGGGGATAAATCCAAGCGGTGTGTGTTAAAAAACAATCCATGTTGAAAAATTAAAATTCTTGTGTGTTTATGTTTAAAATTGTTACAATCATATGGCATTGTTTTGAGCTTGAATTCTTACAAATGTTGCAAATGAGTAGAATAGCAAAATACTCTGGATTACCACATATATATACAATAATAGGAACCAAATGCCACCAAAGTTATTGCTTCATAAAACCTATTCGACCAGTTCTCAAAGACCCGTAGTGCTAATAGTATTATACAGACCAGAGTTGCACCCGTACATTTATACAACACTGGTTTAATCACCACACTATGGTCATATCACTCTGTTTTGTCATGGTTCAACAAATACATTTCATCCTGCGCCAAGAAATTCCTAGTAAAGAGTTTTGCTGAATAACCAAGACCAACATCGTGGTGAGCAAGACCACACACACCATAGCTATGTCATTCTGCGAAGGGAAGCTCCAAAAATAACACTATGACGATACACTTCTTGTGTCAGCTCCAACAAGATGAAAACATAGACACAAGAATGATTGTAACTATAATTTTACAAGGGTCATTGACATAGTGTCACAAAATCTTACTTACCTTCCATTATGAACACGGCAGCGGTGACTAGTTGACATGACTTCTGCCATTGACTTCATCATCAGCTCCCAAATGTCCATGTGAATAAGTACCTATAGAACAATCTGCCAAAAATTTCCAGCCACGTATTATACAAAAAATTGCATCCTGAGTTTCTATCACATTTCCAGAAGCCACTGGAAGACTTGGTTATGATGTTGAGTCAAGACACAATGTACATTGCTGGCAGGTAATGCAACTCCTCAAATGAAAATTCAACACAAAGCTCCACGCCATTGAACAGTCCTATGTAAAGAAAATTGTATCCCTTGTATGTTGGTGCCCAGCTCTCTAATAATCAAGTGGGACATTTTTGCATCTCGTTCATTTACACATGATGTTAGACATTGGCTGCACAAATAGCGCATTTGGGCACAACTGCTCTCAACAGCAACCCAAAATGGGATATCACCTACTATTGTACTCTCAATTCAGTTCATCAACACTATGATTTTTCATCAAGCAACTGGTGCTTTTCCTTATCAGCTCAGAAACTGTACTCAAAACCCACTGTATAAGTATGTTAGGCCAATTCTCTTACAACTTCCCAAATTAATTTACCCCCCTTTCATTTGCCTCGAGCTCTCCAATGATTATCATTGACAGATCCAACATCTAAAAGTTCCGTCAGAACAATCCGCATCTTCTCCAGTGAAATGGGCTTGAGAATGACCCGGTCCATTCCCAAGCTTAGACACCGTTCCCGGGTTGCCATATCTGTGTTGGCGGTGAGAGCAACAAGTAGAGGCCGCTCATGCCTAGCAAACTTTTCTTGAATGCGAATAGCAACTTCATACCCATCCATGTCAGGCATGCATACATCCAGTAACAGAACTTGGAATGACTGGCCCGGCTGGGAAATAACTTGCAAACATTCCCGGCCAGAGCCGACTACTGTAACCTCACAGCCAAGCCGCATCAGCAATCCCCTTGTCACCATCCGGTTCACTCTGGAAACAACAACAATATCAGTCAACAGGAACAAGAACATCTGTAGTGAACGTATATAGGATGCAGAGGAAAATTTACCCATGCTTACCCATTGTCATCAGTGACTAGAACTCTGACACCACTGAAGTCAGTGCGCAGATGGGTTGGTTGTTGTACAGTTGCTGATTGGCGGTCCAGCTCATTTGGATGCTGTGGAAGACCAAGCTTCACCACAAAAGTAACGACTGTCCCCTTCCCAACACCTTCACTCTCCACCCATATATGGCCATCCATCAAATTCACAAACCTGCAGCAGGCAAAGCGAACCGCCCATTCCATGATTCACAATCCATCCATCAAAAACTCACTGTTTAGATAGAAGATGCTATCTTTCTTGTTGATGTGGTTATGATCATACCTCTTGCAAATTGCTAAACCAAGGCCTGTGCCACCATAGTTCCTGGTGGTAGTTGAGTCAGCTTGCAAAAACTTGTTGAAAAGCTTTGGAATATCTTGGGGATTGAGACCCACACCTGTGTCACGTACCTGGATCCCACAATGCATTGCAGTTCAACAATGACAACCTTGAATTTGATATCTTCTCAGAATGTAGCAATCCGTGAACAGACAACAAGGAGGATGCTTAAAAATTCTAGATTGAAGGAGTGAGACACAAAGATGACAACAAAAGGCCCACCAAAAAAGATAACCAGAGGGATAGTACCTCCACTCTAATATAGCAGTGCTGCTCTCCCTGCATGGGATGGAATTCAGGCACCAAAGGATCCACCGTATGCTCTGGTCTCTCTAGACAAACTTTGATTGAAATGCTGCCCTCCTTTGTGAACTTGACAGCATTGCCAACTACATTTAGAGCTGTCTGCATTAGGCGCTTGTCATCACCAACAACAATAGGTGGAAGACCTGGTGCTAACGTTAGGGAGACTTGAAGCTTCTTCAATGAAGTTATAGGTTTCACTAAATTCCTCACCTGCACACATCCAAGCATTAACATTTGGAATCAAAAAGACTGAAATTGAAATTTACAACTGAAGAATTCACTTTTGTGCCACCCCCAAAAATTCTATTATTCCAGATGCTCAGTGACAACTAGACTACCACTGGACATTACAAAACAAGATTGAAGCTTACATCGATAAAAATCTGAGGCAGCTTGAAAGTGTTCATGTCAAGCTCCAGACTGCCATCTTCCAGGCGAGAGAGGTCCAACACATCATTGATGAGAGTGGCTAGGAGGTTACTACTCTTGAGAACAGTGTCCACCATCGACCGCTGTTCGGGAGTCAATTCTGTTTCCTGCAAGAGAGAAGACAGTGCAATGATGGCATGCATGGGTGTGCGCATTTCATGGTTCATGACAGCCAAGAAATCATTCCGAGCACAGATTGCTGTCTCTGCTTCTCGCCTCGCCATATCCAGTTGCACATTCTGTTCCATGAGAAGATCCCTTGCTTGCATTGTTTCCTCCAGTATCGCAGCATGGGAAAGTGCCACTGCTACCTGCAGAGAAACCACAGCTTTAATATACCTATCAGAAGGAAGAACCTGTGTTTCTTCAATAGTAGCAGACTTTTGTTTCTTCTTGCACAACAAAAATCCTTGCAAACTACAACCAGACCTGTCACAGACGAGAATGTCAAATAGAGGCAGAAGGTTCTCAGTTCTCACCTGATCGGCCACAACTTCCACAAGCTCGAGTTCATAGACATGCCATCTGCGAGCGCTATCAGACGGCAACATGAGAACCATGAGCGCGAACAGCCGCTTGCTGGAATCCGGCCAATCTCCGGGATGGAAATTGGTCAAAGGGAGGAGCGGAACGCGAACAGCGACGACATCTCCGATAGCGTACTTGCCTTGTCGAGGCCGACTGATACAAACAGGGCTGTTGGGCGAGATGACGACGGCGCGATTACTGCTAAACACTTGCTTGATAGTTGTGTGATGAATCGGAACAGTAATAAGACCGAAATCGGTTTGTCGCAGAGTATGTGAGAGTTGCAACTCTTGTCCATTCTTGGTAGGCATCCAGAGGTTGCATTCTTCCAGAGAAAGAGTCTTACCTAACTCGACGAGCGTGGTTTTCAGAATTGTGTTCTTGTCCAACGTGCTACGGATCTCGTGAGTGAGCATACGCACATGACGACCGGTTTCTTCTTGTGTGCGTATCAGTCCCATTTCCCGATCAAGTTCCGCGGCTTTGTTCTTCAAGAAAAGCTCGCGTGTTTTGACGCTAAGCAAGTCCGGGATAATATGTACCAGCATGAGCGCCGTTGCACATGAAACCACGGCCGTGAAGATCTTGGCCACTGTCAATACAACCGCCACGGCTCGCGTGTGCGCACCGAAGGTCCACAAGTTGATGAAGTGCGTGGCTCCGCAGAGAACGATGAAGGCACCGAACTGAACCAAAACCCATCGGTATGGGAAAATAGCCGATTTCTTCACAAAATAGATAAGCTCTAATGGAATCGAGAAATACGCCAACGCTATGAAGAAATCTGAGATGTATTGATATCGCATGAGCAGATCGTCCGGAGGCCATGCCGGCTCCACACAGTTGCATAACTCCATCTCCTTCGTCTCCACATGCCCCCCCAAACCCTCTCTCTCATCTGCTTCTCCACATCCCCTCTTCTCTCCCCCAAAAAAATTCCAACAAAAATCACCCCAAAAAAAAAAACAAAAAAACAAAAAAAAAAGCTACTCTTGTTCCTCCTTCTCCAACTATTCTCTCGCAGAAATCTTGCACAAAAAAACTAAAAAAAAAAATTCTGCAAATGCTCGTCGCGAGGAGCTCGAGAAACACTGGCACCGATTGCAGGAAGAAGCTTGTGTGGTGGACTAGGTGCTTGCGAGTCCCGTCCGCGAAGGAGTCTGGAAACATTTACTTATTACTTATTACTTATTACCACAAGTGAAATTACTTACGGCAAATAACATTTTCTCCTAGAAAAATACTAAATATTAAATTAAATTTTCTTTAAAATTTTCTTTCAGTGAATTAGGGCTTCAGAAATATTTCAAAATTATGTTGCATAATAATAGTAATAATAATAATAATAATATTATTATTATTCTCTTTTACAAAGATAGCCAGAAAAAAATTCTTTTTATTTTCCATAACTGTTGTGGTACCAGGGATTTTTATTTATTTATTTATTTATTCAAATTTGTGAGCTACGTGGGGAATTTCATTTTTTAATTTTTAAAATGTTTTTTTGGAAAAGAGAATTGTTCGAGAGGGTAAAAGACACTCGTACGGATTTTTTACCCTCCCGTTCCTTTCGGGTAAATTCTCAATAATGACAAGTGGCTAGCAGGAAAGATGACAAGTGGCCATGTACTTGTTACTTTGCAGTGAATAGAAGTAAAATTTGGTTCCGTGAAATGGTTAAAACAATTCACCAGTGAAAAGTTACCAGAGTTTTAGGGTTTGGCGCTCTCGGAAAACTGCAAAATGTGTGTGTGTGTGTATGTTTTTCGCTTTCGTGAATTTTGTTTTGAGGTTAGTGCGGATTATTCTTTTCTTCTATTTTTGCTGCGTTTTTCAGGGGTTTTAAAAGATCTTTTAGGGCTCTGTCCTTCAAATTTTTAAAAAAATTAATTAATTTTTAAAAAATTGTTTTGGTGGGGTTTTCTAGTAAGAATCTGCCCAAAGCTTTCTCCTCCAAGCGCGTCCTTCGTGTCCGCTTTGCTGTCGTTTCGGCTGCGATCAGGCTACTAGACTACACTTGATTGAAGGGATTCATTGGAATTGCGCAAAACCCCCGTTGGTGATGAGCTCTGACCATGACAGTTGAACAGTGTCTTGGGGGATAACTTTGTTGCTCATAGTGTATGGTCAGAGCTGGTCGGAGCTAGGGAGTATTTTTAGGGCTCTGCTTTTGCCATCTACAGGGGAGATGCAAGATGGAGCAAGCCATGCAGGGAAGGTGTGATGTGGGGCCTGCCTGGAGATGCATAGCATTGTTGTTCAGCAAATCATGGCAGCTTTTCTTTGTGGATGAAGGTGATGAAGGTCCGACACTTTTGTGAGCTCTAACTCTCTCTCACAAGGTCATCACTAACTACTCATTGTCGTGTGATCCTTCACGTTTTGTTGCTGTGGAGATTTCTCTGCAAATTTCATGGTTTTTGGAAAATTCTCTGGCTGCTTTTGTAGGTCAACCATTTGTTCAATCACAAAATCTGTCTGCCAAATTCAAAGATTGTTCCCTGGAAGATTTCACAATTTCTGCACAGCTGCTGGTTTGCCCCAATTTCAGGGCTGATGTACCTATCTCCTAAAGATTTTTGACAATCGTGCAAGACACTGAAGCTGGCCTCGCAGCCAAACAGATAAAAAAAAAGGAAGTCTATTGCATACTAGAAAGTTCAAGAGTTGGGGTTCCTGTCAGATGTTTATGGTCTCTTTTTGTTGTTTGGTCAGAAGTCTCAATATCCTTCACATCAGGTGTGATTTAGGGTCTATTCAAGTTTTTTTACAAAGCAGAATTACATGTTGTTCTGGACATTATCTGTCACATTTGACACTTGAGAAACTGAGATGTGTGGAATCAAGAAAAGCCTTCATTTGGGAACATGAAGTTTGCTGCTGAGACAAACAAAGATGAAAGATGAGCACTGTCTGTTCTAAACCCTGCTCCAACTCTTGCTCACAAGAGCAAGAGTTGTAAAGAATGACATACTTCAATCAAGAGCAAGGATAAAAACCTGGTGAAGTATTGAGGCCCTGGAAGCATGTGAGCCACCTTCAATCAGCTCAAGATTGTATGTCTTCCAAGTGTGGCACAATGCACTGAAAGGCAGGAGTGAAGAGTTGCAGACATCCCAACTGACCATCCATCATGTAGCAAGTATAACATCATTTGAGAAAAGACTTCATGGTTGATTATTATCACCTGGTCACATTAACATTGGTTTTAGAAATGAATGTGTATGATCACCTTCTGGGTAACAAAAAAAATTACTAGGAAAAAGAATCATGGATTTGTAGTGGTACACTGTTTCTACCAAGTTTAGAAATGGAAAATTACATCATCCTTTAGTGGGGAAAGGTATAGACGTGAGGGGTTCACACAGTGTGACATATTCTTGCCGAAGACCAGTGAAGCCTGACAGTCCCAGTGGCCGAAACTTAAGCAGGGCTGTGGGAACCAAATCTGCTGCCGCCAGTGTGACAGCAGCCTTTTCACTTGAGTCTGGTGATGAAGAAGGCACCACCCGGCATTTGCTTGCAATTGGAAGTGATAGCTCAAATTCAGTGTTGGCATTGTTTAACACTGAGGCTACATACTGCAATTGCTCACATACCACATAATCAAAGGAGAAATTAGTCAGGATCATGAGTGACAGCGACTGTCAACAGACTTGGAAAGAAGAAAAGTCAGGGTAAGACACCTATTATGCATACCTGGTAAATGGCACTTGTAAGCTCTCCTGGTAGAAACATGCCTTGCAAAACAATACCATCTGGAAATTGAACGCGGATTAGTGCCGCCTTGTAACGCTGTTGTGCAATTGAAGCTTGCTTTGCTCTAAATGACTTTGGAATAAGGCGTTGCCCCTCTTCCAGTCTCTTCTTGCGAGCTGCAGCTTCCATCTTCACTTCTGACGCAGTGAGCTCAAAGAAGGAGTCAGGAAGCTCAATCTTTGCAGCTTGATTCTCGTCTGATGCGTGAAACAGCCGCATCTGGTGACATGAGACTACTCAGCAATGGGCAAAACACAAAAACAATCCAACTTGGGGAGGAGCAACTACGGATAAGAAACCATCATTTCTACAGCAAGAAGGACTTCAGAAGAGGTGATTGATTATTTATGCTCACACCTGCCTATCCACCTTTCGTAATTCCAGCTGGTTTGCTGGAATAGAAGGCTGTGAAGAAAGCTGTGATGCAGTGGTGGATGGCAATGATCCTGAGACATAGTGGGGTTCCAACAAAACCAATGCCTGCTTAATCCTCCCCAGTTGAGTTTCTGAAGTATCATCCATCACTGCCACAACTTCCTCTCCATCTGCAATCAAGTGAAAACCTACAGATTCCAGAAATTCTACCCCACCCAGTGCCATTCCAACAGTTTCCCTAATCTTTGGATTTGCTAATCGTATTCGCCTGAATTTCTCAGCTTTTGAATCACCCAAAATGTTGCTTAAAAGCCGCACAAACACACCCAATGTTGCATTCGAAGGCCCTCCTAACAAAAGCATCCTCACTGCTTCCCCTAAGTCCTGTATTGATTTGTCACTACCATCATCATTGTGTCCACCTCTCCCTCCATCACTGCTGCATTTTCCTCTCCCTCCACCACTGCTGCATTCCCTTCCCCCTCCATCAATGCTGTGATCCCCTTTCCCTCCATCACTGCTGTGATCCGCTCTTCCTCCATTACTGCCATGACCCCCTCTTCCTCCATCACTGCCATCCATACAACCTGTCGATGAAGTTGCCAAGCACTCCTCCAAATGTGCAGAGACTTCTGTCTCTGAGTTCCACCACTTTTGGCATACAGGGCACTGGACATTCTTTTCCTGAGAAGTTTCAGACATGCAGTATTTGCACATAAGTGACATGAATCAATTGCCACAAAAAGCACCACCAGAAAACAATCACCCAGCAGCAGAAATAAGAGCTTCACTGGAATGAGCATCAGCTCTTCCAAAACAAAAAACACATATCTATGAAATTGCAGAGAAATCTGCACAACAGAAATCCACAGATAGCATGGCAATGAGTACAGTCATAACCCTAATGAGAGTCCTTTGCTCACAAAATGTCAGACCTTCAACGCCTTCTTCATCGTCTCTTTGCAAATAAACTGCAGCAAATTAGAGTGTAAACCCTAATCATAGGAGTGTAAACCCTAATATGTGCTTCATGCTGCTTTTCCTGTGGCTGGATGATGATGATGATGATCAAACTGCCATGGAGTTTTGTTTTCTCCTCTAACCTAATTCACTGTAACCATATGATGTAGTGACTGACCTGTGTGAAATTCAAACTTGACGACTTGTGTGAGCCGATGACAGAAGTGAAGGGATCAAAAGCAGCAGCAGCAGTAGTAGGAGTCGATGCTGCCTTTGGGATTAAAAAGTTTTGCGACGGCCGTTCTGCATCGGTTGATGACGACAACGGCGGCATCTGTTCAGATACCGCTCGTCTGTGCGGTCCATTACTGCTCAGGTTTGACGTTCTTTCTCTCTCCCATTTCTCTTGCTGTAATTTGCGCCAATCGCCTTGCTGCTGCTGTTGCCGCTGCTCCGACTCCGGCTTTCTCCAGGGACTACTCTTAGTATCGGTGCCGTTGCTGGACGATGCAGAAGAAGAGGCGGTGGAGCTCTGGGATCCGAGCTTGTGGCCTTGACCCCTGAACTTGGGAGTGACGACAAACGGGTTCCGGAACTTCTTGATCAGATCCTTGGCTTTTTCTTTCACATCATCCATGGCCGTTCTTCACTCTCTTTCTCTAGCAAACGACCAGCAACCAAAAAACACAAAACTTCTCCAAAATCTTAAGAAGCAACCACAAACAACAGACAGAAACAAAACTGTTCTCCAAAACACACACGCACACGCAAACCTAAAGCTCGCCACAACAACCTCCCCGACCTACCTACCTACCTACCTACCTACCTAGTGCTTTCCTTTTCACTACCTACCTACCAGCTTTTTTTTTTCTGGCTATATCAGTGTTTTTTTTTTCTTTCTTTTGGCGAGATTTCGCCAAATTTCGACCTCAAAAATATGATTTCGACCTATACAAAGGATTTTTCATGGAAAAAAATGACCCAAATTAGCCAGATTTCAAAGAAAAAAAAATCCAAATCGCCAGATTTTAATGATGAGTACCAGTAGGTAGCTAAGAATATAGAAGAATTCTGGTTTGTTCTACTTTCATGTCTGGTATGTAACCAAATCTGGCTAAATCATCTTATGGATGATTGCCACTTCAGCTACATCACAAAAAATGGAAAAAAAAAAAAACACCCTGGGCTATATATATTATATATATATATATATATAGCCAAAATGCTTTATTGAAAATAAAAAAGTGTTAAAATCATGTGCTTTTTGAGATTTTCAATAGTCAAAATTCGACGAAAATTTAAGATTTTTTCTTCAATTTCTATACATGGTTCAAGTAGGTAACCGAAAATTATAGAAGGATGTTTTACACAATTTACTTTCATATTTAGCTTGTCGCCAAATCTGGCTAAATCTTCATGTCGATCATCACCCCTTCAGCTATAACACAAAATTGCCAAAAATAAAATAAAATAATAAAAATAAATTAAATATAAAAAATATATTGCCACCCTACCCTGTGCCTTATAACATGGGGTAGGTAGCATATAATTGTTATTCTGTATTATAACAATTCTACTGGCAATTCTAGTATAATGGCCCACTTAGGCCTACTTCTTACAGAATGGGTTACCAAGCTGAAACTAGATATTGTTAACTCAAGTTGAAGTTCATCCACAACTGAATCATTAACAGGCATCCAGTGAATGGTTGTGCTGATGGGTGCTGGTTCACTAGGGCCAAGTTATTGGGTGAAGCATAACCCTTAAAAAACCATCAACAAGAATTGTGACATAGGGAGCTTGAAACAATAAAGTTATCCTTAAGTCAGGCGATTAGGGGGGTGAGAACGCCCAGTTTTGGCATAATAAGGCATCAAATGCGGAACTGGGAATGAAATTTTACAAAACAAATTAACTGGGACCCAAACTAGTTTTTTCCACCAATTTTGGTGATAAACTGAGTTTCATCCCCTCTTTCCTTTTTCCTGAGCGCCTCCACTGCTGCTACATATGTTTTTACTGCTCTTACATGTACGCTAGTCGTGCTCATTTGATTCTGTTGTCTATGTGTATCCTCTTTAGCATGTGGAAATCAAAGGCCAACTACTATAATCACTCTCGAACCTTGTGCATTAAATGTTGAGTTTCAGCATTTCATACTGAGATTTTTAATAAAATTTTCTTACTTTGTGGCAGCCCTTTTTTTTCAACTTTGTGAAAGCACTGGAGTGGCAAGAGTCACTTGGATGATTCAGCTGACATGACAATTTACTAAATCTGACATAAATTTCTAAATATTAAGCTAGATAGTTATGGTCCTTCTTGTTACAAGTGGCCTACAAGGGGTTGTTGTTTGGCAATTTTTGTTGTGTTATGGTATGAGTTCTGGTGATATGAGGCTCCAAATATCACCAGATTTTTTGCGAGACCAAATCTTTTTTTGTCGTCTGACAATTTTTCACCAGAAAAAAAGGGCTGCTTTGCAGATACCACTGAAAGAGGGGATAGTGGGTGAAAGAGAGGGTGACTTTGCGGATAACTATATTGGTTGTCTGTACGATTCTCAAATTCCTAAATGCTAATTTGCGAAAAACCATTTAGAGGTTAGAAATGAAATCTGACACTCCTTAAGCTGTCAGCTTAGAAAAGTGATAATTGATAATTACCTGCTTTAGTAAAAGTGACAAATACCTCCTTACAAGCATTCCCAGTGGTGCTCAGTATGTGGACCTGAACATTAAAATTGGATGAAAAAAAGTCAAAACATGCAGGTTTGGCTCAATGGTTTTGACCAAGCACTTTTTGCATCCGAATTTTGCTGAGGATGGTAAATGTCACAACAAACCTGCACACCTTCAGATAAGAGTGTAATCAAATATGATCTGACCGGTGCTCCCTAATTCTGATTGGCCAATCATAATGATCAATCCAGGTGGTTTGCTCTTTAGTAGTCTCCCACCTATTTGCAGTCCCAGTTTTAGTTTTATGGGTGAGGTTGCAAAAAAGTAAATAACAAAACTTGGATGTCAGAAATATTTTTGCACCATCACCTAGATACACACTCTGGGAACACTAAGGAGAACAACTGGACAAGAAGACCAACAGCTCTGTGCGGAATGTTAAGTCTAAAAGTAGTTGAAGACAACCCTCTAGGAGAGAGGTTGCAAAGAACAAGGTAGTAGTAGTTGTAAGAAGTGGAGCAGGGAAGTGGCACTTTAATCGTACTGGAAATCTCCCACCCCACCACACTCACAGAAGTAACAATACACTTTGGCAACAGCAGCTCCATGAACGCCTAGTGATTTTAGCCTTCCAAAAATGAGTTACAAATAGGGGCTTTTTGAATTCTTGTGCACTTGCAAATCAAAGCACAGCTAGGAGACAGTACGCAAATTGTATATACCCAAGCAACAGACTCAACTGTACAGATATATCCACGTAGAAGAGCAAACAATCTCAAATATACGATGCCACCAGTCTCCTCCTGGCATGTATCAAAACTAAGATAAACACAATCAATTTCCATATAAACCCTACACCTGGTCGTGAATGGAAGAAAGTTCAGTGGCACCTACCAGTTGCTAGAAGGCATTCATAAGGCTGGTGAAGCTTGTAAGCTGCAACTTCAACACCAGTATCTGATCTTGGATACGCCAGAAAAAAGGTAAGAGTAAATCTGCAACTCAACACACCATCTTGTAATCTTGGAATGTATGACCTGATACCAGGGAGGCTTGTAAAGCTTTACAGTGCAGACACTTGAGCATATATCTAGTATCTGCAAGTGAGGAAATTACGTAATCTCTAGAGATGATGACTTCTCAGCTCCCTTGGTTCATAGCCCAAACTATGCTCATTAAGTATCTTTGATTTGAGAAAGCTCCTGCACTTCCAAGATATGACGGGTTCACTCTTCCATCTATCACATTCCTTTCAATGTAAACTGCAATTGTAACTAAATGTAGTTGTGTTTTGCTGAATCAGCTTCCCTAATAATCCACAAATCTTGCAAAGAACAGTAGGAATCAATGATTCGTATTGATTGGTACCAAGTGATCAATAAACTCAAATAAATTAGCAGTCAATCCCTGATCCAACTAGGATTCAGGTTGAGGTCATAATTGAAAGTGCTCTACTTTCATACAAGATGCTATTCACCAGTCAGAACAGCACTTCCCCATATAAGCAACTTGCTTCCACCATGAAACACACAAATGACCTCTGGAACTGCATAAACAGTTCACTTGATAACGCTTGAGGCGTCTTTCTTCTCCCTTCAAACACCTATCCACCCAGGCATCAATAACCTTTGAGCTGTTTGCTTCAATCTGCAGTCATGACCAGGCATCAAAGCTTCACATGAGAATTCCTGGAGTCTCCTATGAAACTCCTCTGGTCAGCAAGAAACAACATTCTGGACATAACTGGAGGCAATGCATTTGTTTGAGTTGGCTATAAGCAGAAGAATTGTGGTCCAACAGGCAAGATATATAGCACCATATCTTGATTTACTTCAGCAGCAGCAGAAGATGCCAAATTATGACACTAGGACCTGAAGATATGACCATGTGTGTCACATATTTAGCCCTTAGACTTGGCACCACAACCCCATCCACATCTAGGAGGAAAACCAAAGGATCAACATCCAAATTCATTCAGTTGCTGTATGTACCTAGGACATGCAAAACTGCTGCTGTACATGTGATCCTTCACCAGAATTTCAATCATGTCAGGATGAAGGAACTGTTTGTGTGGGTTCATGCACACGGCGCCGTGGACCCTCCAAACCCCATATCCAAGTTCTGGCCTTTGAAGACTCAAACATTGGATGATCTGCCTCACACTCTTCAGCTTCCCCCACTTCCCCACTCTGCATCAGTTGCAATGTAGATGTTTGGGGCTCTTCTTCTTTAAGCCCCTGCTTTGACTTTCCAAGCATTATGCTGGTCTTCAGAGTATTTTTCATTTGCAAACAACCATCCAAAGCACCATGTCCCTCATGGGAATTACAGTTGAGGATTTTCCCAGCACCTAACGGAGCATAAATTCCATCCTCCTTCATTAAGGTCAGTGCTGTTGGTGCTGCTGCAGAGTTTGATGCTCCTTCTGGGACCAAATGCTCCTCTCCTGACACCTTAAGAGCAGGGCTTTTACTGTGCATAGGGCTTGTGATGCAGGAAGATAGAGTGCTCTCTGTGCGGTGTGAGGTTCCATCAACTTCTGTATCAGTATTGCAGGCTTTCACCTGCAATGGAACCACCTGAAACAAAGAAGTCTGTTAACCTCTTGACCACTTTGCAATCTAGTACTAACAAAATGACCAATCCAAAGCCCAGGTGAAATTCACCTATGTTTGCTTACTTCAATCCTACTCCACCTTTCCTGAGCTCATGCATGTTCCTGCAAACAAACAGCATAACAAAGGCACATCCACACCCTGCATACTAGCTCAATCAAGTACCTGCACCAAGTCAATATTGCCCCCATTTTGCTGAAATCTTTGGAAGAACAACTTATTTAGATTCATCAAGGGGCAATGAAGTAGATGCTGTGACAGGAATTACCTCTCCTGTGGCCTGCATGCCAATCTTTGGCTCTGAGGATTGGGGGTCCAATGCGTCTTGCTCAGGTTGTGGGCTAATAGTAGCTTGAGCACCTTCTGATTGATCCCACTGTCCAGCAACATAGTGTTTCAACATTTCCCAGTCCTTCCTAGCCAGATGTTGTGATTTGCTCTTCTTTGCAAGGAAGATATCATCTGCCAGAGCAATCTCAAACAAGTATGGTTAGAACCACACTTGCAGGAATATGGGCACAGTAACAACAGCTTCATTTTTCAGGTCTAATGTCTAATCGCAACATATGTGCCTTTGTGGTGCTGCTTTGCTTACCTCACTCCCTCGACAAAGATCCCCTTTTCAAACATAAATACAGAATGAATGCGGGTTCAGAAGTTCACCATGGGCAAGCTCAAGCTCCATAGGCCTTTTCTGAACAGGACTTCGAGCATCCTTTTTCAGGCCACTACCAGCCACTAAACTTTTCACATGGCATTGCAGCCGATTCTGCCACACTCGTAGACCTTGATCAGCCCCTGGAATGTCAGTGGAACCATCAAGCATGTTCTGCTTGAGGTCCTCAATTCCTCCAGTTTCATCATCAACTGGAACCACTTTATCTTCCTCAACATCCCTAAGGCCTGTCTGCTCCTGCTTATTACCATCACTCTCATTGGTTCCCTCAGGAACTGTCAAGGGACAAAGCTTATGGAATGAGATTTCAGCTGAATTGGATTCAACTGGACATGTTCCATTTGAGCCCATTACCACCTTTGCATTGAAGTGCTGAATCCATGGGCTAGCAAACACTGCAGGGGCAGAGGGAATTGCTGGCTCCAGTGTATGAGGCTTGTAGAATGCTCTCTGCTGGTAGCATCCTCCCTGCAACAACTCAAAGAACTGCAACACAAAAACAATGCTGTAAATATTTACAAGGCAATCAAAATAAACTTAAACCTAGGGTGAGCCATGCATAAAGGAAGAAAATGCTTATAAACTAATCCAAAAAAATGCATCCAGATAGAGGATCAGAAACCCACCTCAATTGAATTGGATGTGCAGCAATCAAATTTGCTCATGAAATCTGAATCAGCACAATCTTCTTCCGCATCATCAACAGGCTGTGAATATTTAGATCCATACATATTTCTCACAAACATGGCTTCCATGGAAGCCAGATATGAGCTATGCTTGTCATCTGTCCAAGCTGTTGCTGCAGAGCGACCTTCCTTTGCAAACTGCAAAACACAACAGACTACAGCTCAGCATCTGGAGGAATAGAGAGTAGAACAAAAATCTCATACTGCCACTCTGGAGGAAACAACCTCACACACTGATACACAAACATCTGTCCCGAGTTGTTTTTTCTGTAGCAGATCTGGAAGCAACAGTTGAAGACAGAGCCATGATGTCACCTAGCACTCAAGATACATAGCTTATCAAAAACCCTAAAATACTATCCTTGGCTGAAAGAGACCAATTCTACCTTCCTCTATTGCAAAAGGGATGTAGATAGTCGTTCAAACAAATTAAGATCTTTGGTTTCTTGTCACATGCTCCAAGATTCGGCAGTATTCGAGACAAGAATTTGAGAAACAAAACTCATGACCAATAAAACCGATATCATTGAAGTGCACGAGAACGATCAAGAGGACAGAATGCTGTTGAATTTCAGCTTTCACGATGTATCTAGGGATTTATCCAATAGCCTACCGCATACTCATCATCAGCGTGTTCTGGCTCCTCGTTTCGGACTTCCTGCACAGATACTTCCGCCTCGCTCCATTCGCTCTCATCGCCTCTCTCTTCTGGCATAGAAGAGCAGCCTTCTTCTTCGTTCACGCCCTGCCGTCCTGCAGCCGCCTTTCCCGTGGAAAAACCATGTGAACTCCTTGCAAACATCTGCTGTTTTTCGGACACCATCCCGGAGTCCGCATCAGACATCTCGCTACTAGAAACAAAAGATCCGCCGCCCCCGCAGTATTCTGCTGACGACTCCATCTCCTTCGCAAACAAGCTTTCCGACTTGTGATTCGAAACACTGGTCGATCTTTTCGGATCTGCTGAGCACGAACGCGAAGCTGCCTTTGCCGACATTGTCGCAGCTTGATTGTCACGGTCGCAAACCGTTGCTCCCGCTGTTTCCATGTCACCTGGATGTTGCTGCTGCTGTTCTATTTCTTCATCCATGTTCCCCTCTTCCTCGTCTCGAGCCTCACGTGGTCCCAGTTGCGAGAAACGCCAGCTATAGCCAGTATTGGAATGCTAGCGGCAAAAAGAAAGAGAAGACCCTATATTCCCAGTGCCAAAGCATGGTACCGGGCTTTCTTTCGACGTTCCACAAATATATAATTGCTGGCGCCAGACAATCCTTCTTGTCTCAAAAGCTAAAAGAGAATCTGCTCCGTATCTGGTATGTTATTGCATCAAGATGTGCATCTGATCACAAAAGGACGCAAAGACTTCGCTCGCTTTCATACAAGTTCCACGGAAAGAAGAAGACAGACCTATAAGGAAAACGAGGAGCCGCAAGCTTCCGTTTCCCCTAGCTTCTTCTCCGGACACCGGCCTCGGTTGTTCCTCAACCGATAACAATCCATCTCCAATTCCTCGACGGAAATATCAAGACCATCGGCAAATCTCTCTCCCTTGTTTCCTTTTTTTGGGGCAAAGAAACACAGGATTCACTTTGCAGAATCATCAGCATCATCCAGAATAGGTACTCCCTGGGGGGGGGAAGAAAACACTACTCTCTCTCTCTCTCTCTCTCTCTCTCTCTCTCTCTCTCTCTCTCGCAATCCAAGAAGACTTGTACACGAATAGAATGAGGGACTAGGACTCGAAAGACGTGAAAAGAAAGCTTGAAACCCCGTGAAAACAGGAGACGTACATACGAAATCGCATAACTTTCTCCAGGGAGCATCAAAATACACGCTACTGGGGTCAATCGGCAGACAATCGCGAGATGAAAGCAAATCCGACAAAAGAAACTGGAGCGACTGAGCAGGGAAGACTCTCAGAAACGCTCAAGAGAAGCGGAGGTCAGAATCTCTTGCGCTTGCTCCTCACCCGTCTCCCGCGTGCGCTTGTCTGGATGCAACAAGAAGATGACGACGACAACGGGTTGGTCACCCCCGCCCGGCTCCGCCCGGCCCACCCGAGGTGTCAAAACATGCATCGGAGGAGCCAAAAAAGAAACGCCATCCGAGGTGACAAAAACCCGTCACCGGCTGTAGGCGGTGGGGAGGAGATATTTATTTTCGCGGCCTTTTTGGCTTTCGGAAGGAGTAAGGAGCGGGTGAGAATTGACGACTGGTGATGGACGGTGACAGACACCGGTGGAAACGACGTGGCGGTGAGCCCGAGACTGCAGCACATGCGATGTACTTTAGGGGGAGTTATGGACCAATGAGAACGGTCGGAAATCTCGGTTCAACCAATAGCCATAAGCCAACTGGCAGTAAATCGTTGCCGGTCGTTTATTTTATTTTTGGGGGCGGGGGGGGGGGGGGGGGGGCTGCGTCACCTACCGA
>Ga0116231_10007586_pt1 | contig 19725 bp, 16 predicted proteins | sample S1TSphgellanicum_2_FD_89695 | JGI IMG/M metagenome (GOLD analysis project Ga0116231, IMG submission 89695) | Host-associated microbial communities from peat moss isolated from Minnesota, USA - S1T2_Fd - Sphagnum magellanicum MG | ecosystem: Host-associated > Plants > Peat moss > Unclassified...
AAATTGCCGCGAGTGCCACGCTGCAGGAACGGCGCACCCGCACTCTCAAGCACGGCGATACCTTCGCGGTGTTCGATCATCGCGGCGATATCGGCAGCGAACCGGGAAGCACCGAGGGGCTTTATCAGCGCGACACCCGCATCTTGTCCCAGCTCGTCCTGCTGCTCGAGGAAGCCCGCCCGCTGCTGCTCAGTTCCACGATTCAGGACGACAACGCCACCTTCAGCGCCGATTTGAGCAACCCGGACCTCTTGGTCGGCGGGGTCGTGGCGCTGCGGCGCGAGCAGATCCATCTGCACCGCATGAGATTCCTCTGGAACGGCGCCTGCTACGAGCGCCTGCTGGTGCGCAATTTCAGCCACACCACCTTGTGCGTGCGCGTGGCCGTGCGCTTCGGCGCCGACTTCGCGGATCTGTTCGAGGTACGCGGCGAGCACCGCGCGGCACGCGGCACGGCGGCATCCGTAATTATCGATGATCGCAAGGTGGCGCTGCGCTATGCGGGCCTCGACGGCATCGAACGCGTCACGACGCTCGAATTCGACCCGGCGCCGCGGGTCTTGAGCAGCACGCGTGCAAGCTTCGAAATCGAGGTCAAGCCGCACCAATTGCGCCGCATCTTCATCCGCGCCGGAGCGCCCGGCGAACATGACCCGGCGTGGAGCGGCCGCGTGTACTACCGGCAAATGCGCATCGCGCGCCATGCGCTGCGCGGGACCAGCGGACGCGCCGCGAGCATGGCCTCGTCGAACACCGTCTTCAACGAGGTCGCGCGCCGTTCGATCGCGGATTTGTACATGCTGGTCACGGAAACGCCTTGGGGCTCCTACCCCTATGCCGGCACTCCCTGGTTCAGCACGCCGTTCGGACGCGACGGCATCATCACCGCACTGATGACGCTATGGGCCGATCCGGCCATTGCCAAGGGCGTATTGAAATTTCTCGCCGCGACGCAGGCGACCGCGGTCGAACCGCAGCGAGATGCGGAGCCCGGCAAGATCCTGCACGAAATGCGCCATGGGGAAATGGCCAACCTCGGCGAAGTGCCCTTCGGCCGCTACTACGGCAGCGTCGATTCGACGCCGCTGTTCGTGCTGCTGCTGGGCGAGTACTACCTGCGTACCGGCGACCTCGACACCGTCAGGGAACTTTGGCCGAACGCGCAGGCCGCTCTCGAGTGGATCGACACCTACGGCGACCGCGATCGGGACGGCTTCGTGGAATACCATCGGCAAACCGCGCAGGGTCTGTCGAATCAAGGATGGAAGGATTCGCAGGACGCCATCTTCCATCGCAACGGCGACTACGCGCAAGGTCCCATCGCACTGTGCGAGGTTCAAGCCTACGTCTACGGGGCAAAGCGTCACGCGTCCGCGCTGGCGGCGGCCCTCGGGTTCGACGAGCACGCCAAGGGCCTCAAAGCACAGGCCGAATCGCTGCGCGTGCAGTTCGAAGAAAAGTTCTGGTGCGAGGAATTATCGGTCTACGCGATCGCCTTGGACGGCGCCAAGCAGCCCTGCCGCGTGGTGTCCTCCAATAGCGGCCAGGTGCTGCTCACCGGCATCGCGCTGCCTGAGCGGGCGGAGCGGGTCGCGAGTACGCTGCTCGGTCCGTCATGCTTCAGCGGCTGGGGAATTCGCACGCTCGGCCAGTCGCAGGTGCACTACAACCCCATGTCCTATCACAACGGCTCGGTCTGGCCGCATGACAACGGGCTGATCGCACTCGGCTTGGCGCGTTACGGCCATAAACGGGCGACCGCGCAGATTTGCACCGCGATGTTCGATGCCGCCTCGTACATGGACTTGCGGCGCCTTCCCGAGCTGTTCTGTGGATTCTTGCGCAGGCAGCACAACGCACCCACGCAATATCCCGTGGCCTGCTCCCCGCAGGCCTGGGCGAGTGTCTCGATGCTGGCGATGATTCAAGCCTGCCTCGGTCTGTTGCTCAAGGACGCAACGCATGAAATCGCCTTCTACCGCCCGGTGCTGCCGGAATTTCTCGACAGCCTGCATCTGCGCCATTTGGACATGCGGACCGGGTCGGCCGATGTGCTGCTGGAACGTCACGGCGACAATGTGGCGGTGACTCAGACGCGGCGCGAGGGCGACATCTCGGTGGTGGTGCGCTACTGATCGGTGGTGATGCGCTACTGATCGGCGGCGTCGCGGGTGGGCCGCGTTTCGGGCATCGCGACCAGCACCAACAACACCGCGAGCGCACCCACGGCCGCCAGTGCATAGAACGCAACGCGCAGGCCGAAATGATCCGCGAGCCAGCCGGCCGCCGGTGTGCTCAAGGTACCCCCGATCCCGACGCCGAAGCCAATCAGGCCGAGCGACAGATTGAAGTGCCGGCTGCGCCCGGCAACGTCGCTCACGATGAGCGGCATCATGACCCCGAAGCACGCGCCGCCGATGCCGTCGAGAGCCTGCACTGCGACGACCAGGATCGGATTCGATGATGCGGCAAAGATCAGTGCGCGCAGCGGCAGCGCGCTGAATCCCAGCAGCAGCACACTGCGGCGGCCGCGTGCTTCCGCCATCCGTCCCGCTGCCGGCGAGGCGAGCGCGACGATGATCTGCGGCAGAACGATGCAAGCGGCGATCAGCAAACTCGGATTGCCGACCTTCGCCGTCATGCTGCCGCTCATGAGCATCAACATCGGCGCATTCGCGAAGGTGAACAGCATCGCGCATGCGCAAAAGATGAGCAGCCGCCGGTCCGACAGCACACGCAGCAGCTGCGCACCCGGCCTGCCTCGCGGCGCAGCTTCTGCCACGACCGATGCATAGAGCGCCTCATCGCGGGCAATCGCGACGCGCCGCAGGGGCAGCAGCGCAGCGAGAGCCGGCAGCGTCAGTGCCGCCGTCAAATAGAACACCGCCCGCTCCGAGACATACTGGCCACAGGCCCCCATCAGCGCCGCACCAAGTCCATTGCCGATCGCGGCGTAGCGCGCATTGCGGCCGAGGCGCACAGCCATCCCGAAACGGCCCGCGATCACCAGACTCATGGCGGCGGTCGCAGGTCCCAACGTACAACTCGACAGCCCGTGCAAAACTTCCGCCAGATAGACGAACAACGGAATCGGATAAATGGCGAACATCAGCGCGCACACGGTGAACGCAACGACGCTGAAGGCAGCCACTCGCGTCTTGTTCGGTATCACATCGACCAATGCTCCGGCCGGAACCTGGCTCGCCATCGCCGCAATGGTTCCGATGCTCAAGGCGACACCGATCGCCGTTTGCGTCCAACGCTGCGAAATCAGGTACACGGCGATGAACGGCCCGAAGCCCGTCTGGATGTTGGCGACGAACAAGTTGAACCAGTCGAGCGCGCGCCCGGCGGCGGGGGATGCGGGCGCCGCTGTGATCGGCATCGTGTCAATGCGGCGTGTTCGGCCGCGCCGACGCCGCGATCTCGGGAGCCATGAACGCCACCGGACTCCCCGAGCCCTTGTATTCCGGCGTTTCCTGAAGCTTGTCGCGGCTGACATCAAGGACGACGGGCGCATCCGCATCATGTGGGTGAAATTTGAGCAGCGACCAGTCCACCGCGATGCGCCGATTGCCGACGCCCAAGAAGCCGCCGAACTCGATGATCGCGATGCGCACCCGACCCTGCGCGTCGGCGAGCACATCGACCACCCTTCCTAAGTCATCGCCTCGCGGCCCCTGCACCTTCCTTCCGAGTACGGATGTTTCTGGGACAGTCACCCTCTTGACGCCGGTATCCGCAACCGCGGTCGGCAGCGGTTCGACAACCGGCGCCGTAGGCGGCGGCTGCGAGTGGACCACCGCTTTGGCTTTGCGTTTTGCTGCGGGCTTCGGGCCATTGTCGGTTGGCAGGCACGCAGGTATCCGCACGGGCGCCGTGTTCGGCACATCGTCAGTGCTCGGCTGCTCGTCAGTGCTCGGCTGCGCAGCGTTGCTGCTCACCCCGGGTTGCGTGGTCCCTTGCGATGGCTGGGATGGCGCCTCGCTCCCGCTTGCCGCGTCGCTCCCAGATACCGCGCCGCTCCCGGGTGCCGCGCCGCTCCCGGGTGCCGCGTTGCTCGCGGGTGCCGTTTCAGGCAGCTGACTTGGCGGCAGGCTGTGACAGGCGGACAACGTCCAGAGTGTCAGCATGGCAACGTTGAGCCGATGCCTCAGGGATGTCATGTGCCCCCGACCCGTGTCTGACGCCCAACCATGTGACTGTATGCCCCGAGGCCCTGCAGCAGGCGCCGGGGCGGGCCGTCCTCGATGATCCTACCCCGCTCCAGCACCACGATGCGATCGAAGGAATCGAGCGTGGACAGGCGGTGCGCAATCGCGATCACGGTACGGCCCTTGAACAGACGCGACAGCCCTTCTTGGATCGATTGCTCGGACTCCGTATCCAGCGCGGAGGTTGCTTCGTCCAGCAGCACGATGGACGCGTTCATGAGAAACGCGCGCGCGATCGCGAGCCGCTGGCGCTGGCCACCCGACAACTTCATGCCGCGCTCGCCCACCAGGGTGTCGTAGCCTTGCGGCAGCCGCTCGATGAATTCCGCGCATCGGGCCGCCTCGACGGCGCTGTAAACCTCCTCATCCGTCGCGTCGGGGCGCCCATAACGAAGGTTTTCGAGCAGCGAGCGATGAAACAGCGAGATATCCTGCTGCACGACCGCGATCGAGCTGCGCAAGCTCAGCTGCGTGACCTTGGCGATGTCCTGGCCGTCGATGCTCAAACGTCCCGAATCCGGATCGTAGAGCCGCTGCAGCAGCGCGATGATGGTGGACTTGCCGGCGCCCGAGCGGCCGACCAAGCCGACCTTTTCGCCGCCCTTCACGTGCAGGTCGAAGCCTTTCAGAACTTCCTGACCGTTCGGGTAGCTGAAGCCCACCTGTCGAAACTCGATCGATCCGCCCCGGACCACCAGCGGCTTGGCATCGGGCGCATCGTGCATCTCATGAGGCAGGCCGAGTACCTGAACGGCCTCACCCAATTTTGCGAACTGCTGCACCATGTCGACCATCGCCATGGCGAAGTCGCGGGAGGCATGCAGCACGGTGAAGCCCAGCGTAGTCGTCAGCACCACATCGCCGGTGGAAATCTGCCGGCGGCGCCACAGTTCCACCGACCACATCAGGACGCCGGCGGTCACGACGAAAACGGTGATGGCATGGAACAGCCGCAACCGCTCCAGCGAGCGCAGGCTGGCGCGCTGTGCCTGCATTTCCTCGTGGATTTTCGAACTCAATCGCTCGCGCTCGCGCTGCGCCCCGCCGAACGCGCGCACCAGCCCGATGTTGCTCACGACATCCGTCAAATCGCCGCTGACCCTTGCGGCATAGCCGGCGAACTCTTGGTGCAGTTGGCGGCCGTGTGCTGCCAGCCAGGCAATCATTGCCCCGAGCAGCGCCACCACCGACAAGAGCACCGCGGTCAAGCGCCAGTTGATGCTTCCGAGCAGAAAAATAGAGCCCAACACCGCTGCACCGGGCGGTACCGTGGTCCATATGAACGAGTTTTCGATGGTCCACGCCGCATTGGCCGCGGCCGTGATGCGCCCCGCGAGCGCGCCCGGAAACTGCTCCACGAAATAGCGCGTGCCCTGCCCCGAGAGATGGTTGAAAAGATCCAGCCGGATGTCGCCGCCGACGGCGACGAAGGCATACGTGGACACCCAGCCGGCCAAGCGCCAGAGTAAATTGTCACCCGCCACCAACCCCAACAGCAGCGCCACCGCGCCCCACAGCCGGTAGGGCGTCGGATTTTGGCTGCCGAGCACATCCACCAGTGTCTTGACGGCCCACTGCGATGCCACTGCGCAGCCGACCGCACCGAAGACGGCGAGCAGCACGATGCTGTGGGTGAAATAACGGCGCCAGACATACCGCAAGAGAAATCTGATCGCCCCGGAGGACGCGTAGCGAGGCAAGGACATGGCAGATCCGGGGGCGCCGCGTGTCGCGGGCGAGGAACATATTCTGGTTTTGAATGGAATCTGCCACGACGGAATCTCATGCGAGTCCGTGTGGGTTATCGCTGACAGCCTGAGCTCGATTACCAGGGAAGGCGGTCGAGGTCCAAATTGCCGCCGGTGAGCAGCAGTGCAACGCGGGCATTCGGCGGCGGGCTCCAAGCGTTCTCGACGAGGGCGGCGTAGGCAACCGCTCCCGAGGGCTCGACGATCACCCTCAATTCCTCCCAAAGGGTGCGCATGGCATTCACGATGGATGCCTCGCTCACCGTGACGATGTCATCCACGTGGCGAAGAATTTCCGCGAAAGGCTTGGCCCCAAGCGACGCGCGCAGGCCGTCCGCGATCGTATTTGGCTGGGCCATCGGCTCGATGTGCCGCGATCGGAACGAGCGCGCGGCATCGTCCGCACCCGCCGGTTCCACACCGATGACACGGATCGTGGGCTTGACGCTCTTGGCCGCCACCGCCACACCGGCTAAGTTTCCGCCGCCCCCGACGGGGCAGAGAATCGCGTCGAGTCCGGGCACGTCCTCGAGAATCTCGAGCGCCGAGGTGCCCTGTCCCGCCATGACGCGCAGATCGTCATACGGATGGATGAACGCTGCGCCGGTTGTTTGCAGCAACTCTCTCGCGGCGGCTTCCCGCGCCGCGAGCGTGGGCTGGCATAAGTTGATGATTCCGCCGTAACGCCGCACGGCAGCAAGTTTGGCGGCCGGTGCATTGTCGGGCATGACGATGTACGCCGGAATGTCGCGCAAGCGCGCGGCGCGCGCGAGCGCCGCCCCATGGTTTCCCGACGAATGGGTCACGACCCCGCGCGCGGCTTCCTGCGCGCTCAACAAATAGACGGCGTTGGTGGCGCCGCGTGCCTTGAAAGCGCCGCCCTGTTGCAGGTTCTCGCACTTGAAATGAAGTTGCAGCCCGGATCTTTCATCGAGCAGTTCGCTGCGCAGGAGCGGCGTGCGGTGAATCTTGTCGCGGATGCGCTCGTGCGCGGCGCGGATCGCCTCGATCGTGAGGCCTGGGGCGTTTGCGTCAAGGACGGTCATTGTCAGGCAGTGTCCTGGGATGTTTGAGCCGCGAAGATTCGACGCACGGATTGCATCGTATCCGCATCGCTGCTTTGCTTGTCGGGCCGGTAGCGCTTCACCCGTGCCAGCCGCAACGCCAGGCCCCCGGGATAGCGGACGCTCGCCTGCAGGTCGCTGAAGGCGATTTCGACGACGATTTCCGGCCGAACATATACGGCTGCCGCGTCGCGGTGCGTTTCTCGAGCAAGGAATTGTTCCGTCTGCCAGGTGAGCATGGCATCGGTCAAGCCCTTGAAAGTCTTGCCGAGCATCACGTACATACCAGATTGCGGATCGAGCGCGCCCAGATGCAGGTTCGAGAGTTTGCCGGCGCGCCGGCCATGACCCCATTCAGCGGCGAGTACGACCAGGTCGAGCGTGTGAGCGCGTTTGATCTTGAGCCAACTCGCTCCGCGGTTGCCGGCCTCGTACGGTGCATCCAAGGACTTCGCCATCAGGCCCTCGTGGCCCGCCGCCAGCGAGGCCTCGTAGAACGCGCGCGCCGCGGGCTCATCGCGGGTCACCAGCCGCGGAACGAGCATCGCCGCCGGTACCGCCTCCGCGAGCACGGCGAAGCGCTCGCGAGTGGGGCGGTTGGCGATGCCCTGTTCTCCAGAGTGCAGACAGTCGAAGAAAAACGCGCTGATCGGCAGCTCCGCGCGCGCCTGCCCCACATTGAGCTTGCGGCCGAAGCGGCGCATGGTGATTTGAAATGGGTGCGGGCGCCCGGATGCGTCGAATGCGATCGCCTCGCCGTCGAGTATGAGCTCGCGAGCCCGGAATTCGCGCACGCTCTCGACGATCTCCGGGATCGCAGTGGTGACATCATTGGAGTTTCGCGTATAGGCTCGTACTTCATCGCCCGATTTGTGCACTTGAATACGCGCGCCATCCATTTTCCACTCGAAGGCGACCTCCCCGGCCAGCAGCTGCAACGCTTCGGCGGTGTCGGCAGCTGTTTGCGCCAACATGGGCGAGATCGGGGAGAACAGATCGAGCGTAAATCGCTCGAGGCCCTTAGGCCCTTGCAGCAAGGCGGCCGACGCGACCGCGCCCAAGTTCTTGGCATACATCGCGGCGGACCTCACGCGCTCGACCGTAACAGAAGCGGCGGCCGCGATCGCATCGACCATGACGCCCGCCAGCGCCCCCTGGCGCAGTGCCCCGGCCAACAGATGCACGAGAAACCCCTGCTCATCGGACGTCAATTGCGAGAACAGGCCCGCGAGGGCTTGCGCACGCCGCGCCGCCGATCCGTCGCCTTGCATCGCGGCGATGGCGCCGATGCAGCGGTCGACTTCGGTAATCGATAACATCGGCGCCGTCGCAGCCGCGTGCGAGGCCGCGGTTCTCAACGCCGACCCCTTGAGCCCGATGCGGCCCTGAGGTATTTCTCCGGTCAGGTAAAGGACGGCTATTTCAATCTCGTCGGCCTGCAGGATTCGCAGCAACGATCCGAGTTCCCGCACCTTGACGAGGCGCGCGGAAGTGGCGGCCACGCGCTGCGATGTGTGGACCAGAACGGTGAACGGCGTCATACGCGCGATTGTAGCCGCTCGAGGACCTGCGGCAGTGAGCGGCGATCTTGCAGTCAATCAAAAGGCCTCAAACGCTTTCGCGAATGAGGCCCTGGGTCAAGTTACCAACTCTTTACCGTAACGCCCGGATGCATGGGTGGGCGTTTCGGGGAGTCGAAGACGTCACATTAGGCAGGCATCGGCTCCGAGCGACGGCCGCGCAGAACCAGGATGCCGCCGGCGAGCAACGTCAGCGCGGAGAGGGTCGAGGCGGGCTCGATTTCCGGGGCCGAGACGCTGCTCGGGGTGACGGTGGCTTCCAACGTCACGCTATTGCCGACCGTGCTGTTGGAGTTGGCGAAGTCGTACAGGAATTCATAGGTACCCGGCGCAGACAGGGTCAGCTGATTGAACACCGGCGAATTCACCGCGCCGTTGGTCAGCGCGAACGTGTTGACGATGGCACCGTTCAATTCCAATATTCCCGTGCCCTGCACGACCGAATTGGAAACCGAAGCACCTTCGATGAACAGAGTCGAGGGACCCGACACGTCGAAGGTCGCGGATTGCTGCAGATAGGTGGGCACGTTCAACGTCGTATCGACGATCGTGGTGGTCTGCGCTTGCGCGATGCCGCCGATGAAAGCCGAACCTAGGATGGCGCTAATAATCATTTTCATTTGAATAATCTCCGTTGCTACAAGTTAGTGAATCAATACGCGGTGGCGGTTTGTGTCTGCGCCATCGCGAACTGGGGTCACTTTGCCGAGCGGTAGCTGCGAACGCGACGCCGATTGGACTTATCGCCTCGGCGCCCACGGGATCTGTGAGACGCTAATTCGGTGAAAATCAGATAAGTCAAATAATCGTACGGTTATGTTGCGAGGCGGATGTGACGCACGCACGCGCCTGCGCAAAGATCACCGCAAAGATCACCTGGGAATCGCGGCCGCAATCGCCGCAGCAGCCGCGAACCGGTGCTTGGCAGCCCATGGAGGCCCGATGGATCGGCCCATGGCGCGCAGCAGCGCATCGCGATGACGAGCGCCACGGCCTCGGGCAGCGAAATCGGCCGAGCCCACCGTCGCTGCATTTTTCACTGGCTGTTCCAGTCACCCGCTGCCGCACTGCGGTCCCGAGGCATGGAAGTGTAATATAGGGACGATATGCCTGAGCAATGCGCCCGCAGCGACGTGCGTCTCGACACCAGCCTCGAGTTATTGCTCGAGCGAGCACCGACGATGATGGATTCACGGGTACTGGCTACCGTGGTGTCGACCGCGGGATCGACGTATCGCAAAGCCGGCGCGCGTATGCTCATCATGGCCGACGGCAGTTATCTGGGTTTGCTGAGCGGCGGGTGCATGGAAGCGGACCTCGCCGCCCATGCCCGGGAGGTCATCGCGGCCGGCGTGCCGCGCGCCATCGAATACGATATGCGCGGACCCGACGACGTCTTATTTGGGCTGGGCGCGGGGTGCGAGGGCGCCATGCGGATATTGCTCGAGCCCGCCGGCCGCGAAACATCGGCCGCTGCCGCCTTGAGCGCGGCCGGACGGGCCGCACAGAGGGGTAAAACCGCCGGCTTGATCGTGGTGCACGAGTCCCATCAGCTGCCGCTCGGCACCTACCACGCCGCAGGCGAATTGCCGCTGGTGTTGCAGGCGGCATTGAGCACAACGCTGACCGAGTCCAGGTCGCGCAATGTACTCTGGGACCATGACGGCAGGCGGCAGCGTGCCTTTGCACAATTCCTCGCGCCGGCGCCGCAATTGCTCATCTGCGGCGCAGGACCCGATGTGTCGCCGGTGGTCGTGGCGGCGAGAAATCTCGGCTGGGGGGTCACGGTCGTCGATCACAGGCCCGCCTACGCGCGGGAGTCGCGCTTTGCGGGCGCCGAGGTACACGCCGTCGCTCCGCATGCGTTGCGCGCGGCTGTGGATGTGAGGCGCTTCCACGCCGCGTTGGTCATGAGCCACCATCTCGCGTCGGACCAGTCATATCTGCGCGAACTGGCCGCCGCGGGTACGCCCGGGTACATCGGGCTGTTGGGCCCCCGGGTGCGCCGCGAACGCATCGCGCGGGAACTCGGGCCTGTGGCGGCAGATTTGAAATCCCGCATTCGCGGCCCCGTGGGCCTGGACATCGGCGCTCTGACCCCCGAGACCATCGCACTGTCCATCGTGGCGCAAATTCACGCCTGGCTGGCGGGCCGCCCCAACTCCTAAAGAAACAAAGCGCCGCGCCGATGCCTTAGGACTATGCCAAATGCCGAAACGCTCCCCACTCATAGCTCCCGCCCCGGCTCCATGCCTGCGAACGAGTCCACGGTTGCGGCCGAGGAGCGCGCGGAGGCGCTCGCGTTTCTGACGAGTCTTGCCCTCGAGCTGTCCGCGGGAACGGTCGACCTACCCTGTTTTCCCGACGTGGTGCTCAAAGTCAGCAATGCGCTGGAGAATCCTGAGACACCGATCGAGCGGGTGTGCACCATCGTCTCTGCCGAGCCGCGGCTCGCAGCCCGCGTACTGCAAACTACGAATTCCGCCGCGTTCAACCCTTCGGGCAGACCCTCGAGCGACTTGCGCGCGGCAGTCACGCGGCTCGGACAAAGGATGATCCAGAGCACCGCGATGGCCTACGCGATGCAGCAGATCAGGGAAGAGTCCACATTGCGGGCCGTGGCCAGGCCGCTCGCCGACTTGTGGAACCGAAGCATTACGGTTGCTTGCATCTGCCAGTTGCTCGCCCGGCGCTGCTCAGTGGCCCCCGATGAAGCTTTCTTGACCGGATTGCTGCACGGTATCGGCAAGCTCTACATCATGGTACGCGCTGCCAACCGCGCTCAGCCCGGCGATCACCGGCCCCTGATCGAACTGATCGCCGATTGGCAGGCCTCGATCGGCAAGACGCTGCTGGAAAATTGGCACTTCGCGGAAAGCCTATGCGAGGCCGTGGGCGCACAGGACGAACTGGATCGCCGCTGGGACCACGATCCCACGCTCGCCGATGTGCTGATTGGCGGCATCGTGCTCGCCGATGCCTTGGAGATGCCCGAGCCGCGCGTGATCAGTCTCGAAGCGATCGATTCATTCATAAGCATTGGTCTCAACCCTGACGACTGCACCGCGGTGCTCGCGCAGGCCGCAGAACAAATTCGCCTAGTCAAAGAAGCGCTTCGCTGATGCCACGACGCTGCGGCACTGCGCGCGCACGGTGCTTGGCGCGCCGCGCTACGGTGCCCCGGCGCTAGGGCGCCCCGCGCTACGCGCGCCCGGCGCTAGGGCGCCCGGTGAATCGGGTCGATCCAGTAAACCTGTTCTACGCGTTCCGCAGCATCGATCTGCAAATTCACGACCACCGACTCGTTGTCGCTGCGGACCAGGACGCACTCCAGGGCAGCATCGCTCAGCGCATTGATCTCTTGGTGGGGCACGTAAGGCGGCACGAAAATGAAATCGCCTGCCTCGGCATCGGCGGCGAATTCCAGACGCTCGCCCCAACGCATGCGCGCCGCACCGCGGACCACGTAGATGACGCTCTCGAGCGCGCCATGGTGGTGTGCACCGGTCTTGGCATTGGGACTGATCACGACCGTGCCCGCCCACAGCTTCTGTGAGCCGACGCGTGATGAGTTCACGGCCGCCGCGCGCAGCATGCCGGGCGTCTGCGGCGTATTGCTGTCGAGCCGATCGCTCTTGATGACCCGCACACCCGCCGTGCGCCAGTCGGGACGATCAGATCGGGTCATGAAAACTCCTCTCCTAGGGCTGATTCAGGATATCCATCCAGATTGCCGTTTCAGGAGCGTCGCTGTCAATCGCCTGTGCAGGAGCCTGTTTGCGTCAGCGTCTTCGCGACACTTGCACGAATCAGGACTTCGGCGCAGAGGCCAAGCGCTTATTTTGCGGAAACATGTTTTGCCGAGCCTGCTCGTCCATCTCCTGCTTGAAAGCATATTTGGATGCAAGCGCGGTGGCGCGTTCCGCCGCCGGCCGCGCACTGATCTCATCGACCAGCCGCTTCACGTTCGGATACTGCGCCCACGCCTCCTGTCCGAAAATGAACGGGATGGCGCGCGCCCACCCCCACACCGACATGTCGACGATGGAGTAGGTATCGCCAACCATGTAGCGCCCCTTTCCAAGCTTTGCCTCGACAAGGCCCCAATGCCGTTCGGCTTCGTAGGTGTAGCGATTGAGGGCATACTCCTTAGGCTCGGGTGCGAAATGCTTGAAGTGAACCGCCTGTCCGCCATAAGGGCCGATTCCCGTAGCAACCAGCATCAGCCAGGAAAGCATCTGCGCCCGATCCGCGTCGGTCTTGTCGGCGAGGAAACGACCGGTCTTCTGCGCAAGAAACAGCAAGATCGCGGTCGAATCGAACAGCACGGCATCGCCGTCGGTAAGCGCAGGCGTCTTGGCGTTGGGGTTGATCGCCAGGAACGCGGGGTCGAACTGTTCCCCTTTGCGGGTATCGATCGGCACCACCTCGTAGTCGAGTCCGGCTTCCTCCAGGAACAGAGCAACCTTGGCAGGATTGGGGGACGGGTGATAGTAGAATTTTATCATCGATAGCCTCCGGAGTTCGGGATGCGCGGCCGAAGTTTCGGGCGAGCGCAATGCCTGAGAATAACACGCTCCGAGATATTGTCTGTTGCCGGGCCCTGATATCGGCACGAACGAAATTGACGGCGCCGGACGCACTCATAGCGTCGCTGTTCGACTCGGTATACTGCGTAGCGATGTATCCAGATGAAACAGCAAGACTAGGCGCTCGAAGCTTCGCTAATATGCAGCCTCGGGAGCCTGAAAGGGACCGGCAGCAAGAAATGATGTTCATCAAGCACGTCGCATCGGCTTGCGTATTGGCGCTTCTGTGTCTTTGCGCTGGGCTGGCACGCGCCGACAAGCTGCGTATTCTCACGTGGGCGGATTACGTCCCCGCAGACCTGGTCGCTGCGTTCAAGAAGGAAACCGGCACCGACGTCGAGATAACCCTGTCCAACAACGAGGAAATCATCTCGAAACTGCGCGCCACCGGGGGCGCCGGCTTCGATCTGGCGCAGCCCTCGCAGGACCGCATCGCCGCCGTGCAGTCCGAGTTCGGCATCTACAAGCCCTTCGATCTTTCGAAGGTGAAGATCGAGCAATTTCAAGCGGCGTTCCTCGACATCGTGCGCAAGAACACCACGGTCGATGGCAAGCTATATGGGCTTCCCTATCTTTGGGGCACGGATGGATTGGTGGTGAACGCGAAGCGTGCCAAGGTCGCGGACTACGGCGACCTGTGCCGCCCAGATCTCAAGGGCAAGACCGCGATTCGCCTGCGGCGCCCGACGCTCATGGCCTTCGCGTTCGCATCGGGCAAGGATCCCTTTGCGCTTTACGGCGACCCTAAAGCCTACACGGCTCTCATGGACCAGGTGGGCGCGACGTTGATTGCGTGCAAGTCGAACTTCAAGTTCTTCTACGACAACAAGGATCAACTGCTCAACGGCATTCGCTCCGGTGAGGTCGTAGCCGCCATGATGTGGGACACGGGCGGCTGGACGCTGAATCGTGAAAACCCGGAAATTCAATTCGTCGTGCCGCGCTCGGGCGCTCTGGGCTGGCTCGATACCTTTGCACTGCCGGCGCGCGGACGGAACGATGCAGCCGCGTACGCGTGGATCAATTTCACCATGCGCCCGGAAAACGCGGCGCGCGTGATCAAGTCCGTGGGCAGTTTTTCGGCGGCCAACGGTACAGAAGCTCTCATCGACCCAAGACTCAAGCAACAGTTTGCGGCGAGCTTCCCGGACAGCGCCCTGAAGGCCATTCACTGGTATCCGTCCATTCCCGCGGGACTCGAGCAAATCGAGGGCCTCGTCCTGGACCGAATCAAAGCTGCCGAATGAGCCACGCCGATTTGGTCGCAAGCGCGGTCGTCAAGCGCTTCGCAGGCTCCACCGCCGTCGACTCGCTCTCCTTCAGCGTCGCCCATGGCAGCTTCTTCTCCATCCTCGGACCCTCCGGTTGCGGCAAGACGACGCTGCTGCGCATGATCGCGGGCTTCATCGCTCCGGACAGCGGCGATATCGCGATCGGCGGCAAGAGTATGGCCGGCATCGCCCCTAATCGTCGCCCGGTGAACATGGTATTTCAGCAGCTGGCGCTGTTTCCCATGATGAACGTCGTTGACAACGTCGCCTACGGGTTGGCCCGGCGCGGCGTGAGCCGCGCCGAGCGCATGCGGCGCAGCACGGCGATGCTGGAGCGCGTCGGCCTGAGTGGCGCCGCCCGCAAGCGCGTCGACGAATTATCCGGTGGACAACGCCAACGCGTCGCCATTGCGCGCAGTTTGGTGCTGGAACCGACCCTGCTGCTGCTGGATGAGCCGCTCGGCGCTCTGGATCTAAAATTGCGCGAGCACATGAAGATCGAACTCAAGCAGCTGCAGGCGGCCTTCGGCACGACCTTCGTTTACATCACCCACGACCAGTCCGAGGCTTTGGTGCTCTCGGATCACGTGGGTGTGATGAACCAGGGGCGCTTCGAACAGCTCGGCACGCCACAGGATCTCTATTATCGACCGCAGACTCCGTTCGTGGCGGCCTTCGTGGGTTCGAACAATCGCATCGTCGGCCGCTGCGTTGCGCGCGACGCCGAGCTGGCCGAAATCGCGACCGGCGATGGCTGGAACATCCGTGCGCGCAGCGTCGGCGCGATCGGGGTCGGCGATGCCGTCGAGGCATTCGTGCGGCCCGAGGTCGCGATGCTCGCACGCGCAGCCGCTGATCTGCCTGCCGGTCAACCGCGCTACGCCGGCGACGTGCAAAGTGTTTTGTTCGATGGGGCGAATTCTGCCGTGCTGCTGCAGGAGGCGGGAACCCGTCGCGAATTTCGCATCGCCCTGCCGCAGACGGGAGAGTTTTCCGACCTCAAGCCGCGCGATGCCGTCGTCTTCGGCTTCGATCCCCGGCGTGCGGTTTGTTATCCGGCACGCGCCGGGGCCTCGGACGCTGCGCCGCTCAAAGCCGCGGGCCCGAATGCTTGACGGCTCGATCGATCGGCGCTGGCGCGCGCGCCTCAGTTTAGGTCTGTTGCTGGCGCCGGCTCTATTGTGGCTGGGCGCGTTGATCATCCTGCCGCACGTTGACCTCGCGGTGCTGTCGTTCCGCGAGCGCATCGCGCCGCGACAGTATCGCCTCAGTCTTGCCCAATACGAGACTTTCTTCGTCGAGCCGCTTTACTGGCACGTGTTCGTGCATACGGCCCTGATGTCCGTGATCGCAACCTTCATGACGTTGCTGCTCGCGTTTCCCATTGCGTGGGTCATCGCCAAAGTGGCGCGCGGCCGGGCGGCTTCATTGTTGTTCATCGTCTGCTTGATTCCCTTTTGGGTCAGCGAGACCGTCCGCACGCTGGGTTGGATGATTCTGCTGCGCGAGTCCGGCGTGCTGCCGGCATTGCTGGTGAAACTGCACATCACTGCCGAGCCCGTCGAACTTCTGTACCGGGACGCCACCGTGTTCGTCGGCTTGGTGTACACCTCGTTGCTGTTCATGGTGGTACCGCTGATCTCGAGCCTCGAGAGCCTCGACAACTCCTTGATCGAGGCTGCCTACGATCTTGGTGCCGGCGGCTTCGCCACGCTGCGCACCATCGTCATTCCGCATGCGGCACCCGGCATCACCGCCGGCTGCATCGTCGTGTTCATGCTCACGCTCGGTAATTATCTGACTCCTACATTGCTCGGCGGCAAGAACTCCCAGTGGTTCACCGAACAGATCTATGCGCAGTTCATCACCCGCTTCAACTGGGAACAGGGCGCAGCCTTCGGCTTTCTGCTGCTGGGGCTGTCGACCGCGATGGTTGTGCTCGGGCTGCGTTTGAGCGGGCAGCGTTTCGGCGACGTCATGCGGCGTACCTGAGTCCTACATGATCCCTTCGCTGCCCAAGCCGCTGTGGCTGCGCCTATCGACGGGCGTTTATGTGATGGGTTTCCTGGGATTTTTGTTTCTGCCGCTGGCGGTGGTCGCGGTGTTTGCATTCAATGATGCTCCCTATCCGGCTCCCCCTTGGGCAGGGTTCACGCTCGACTGGTTTTTGGGAAACGCGAGCAAGGGCCGCACCGGCCTGTTCGGAGACAGTGAAGTTCTCGCAAGTGTAGTAACCAGCTGCATCGTCGCGCTGTGGGTCACCGTTCTGTCGGCGTTACTCGGCACGGCGAATGCGTTCCTGCTCGAGCGGGGGCAGTTTCGCGGCAAGAAGATCCTCTCGGTGCTCATGTTGAGCCCGCTGGTAATTCCCGGGGTCATTCTCGGAATTTCCATACTGGCCTTTGCCAGCAGACTGGCCGATTTCGCCGACGACACGTTCGGCTGGGACCTGGATTTCTTGCGCCCCGGCCTTCCCTTGGTACTGCTCGGCCAGTTCTCTTACATCGCAACCATTTCCACGCTCACCATCAGCGCTCGCTTGCGCCGCTTCGATACCACCTTGGAGGAAGCTGCACTGAATCTCGGTGCGTCGCGGAGCGCCGCGTTTCGTACGATTCTATTGCCTTATCTTCGCCCGGCGCTGCTCGGTTCATCGGCGATATCGTTTCTCATGTCCTTTGCCGACTTCAACACCACATTGATATTGGTCGGTTCCGACTCACCCCTCACGGTCATGATGTACGGACGCATGCGCGAGGGCGCAACCCCGGTCTTGAACGCCGTGAGCTTAGTTCTAATGCTGGCCTCGACCGCGCTCGCGCTGACCCTGCTGCGCAGACGTCCCACCGATGCCGCCCCGTAGTGCGCGAGGCTGCGCCGTATTGCCCTATTCGACCTCCTGCTGCCGTGTGGCTCATACCACACCAGGGGTTCGGGGCAGTCGGACGGGAATTGCCGCCTTTACGTTCCCGTCCGACTGCCCCGCACCCCCTCGACGAAAGACCAGGATATCAACGCGGGCACACCGCAAAGCACTTCGCGTAGGCGCTTGGCGATCGAGACGGTCAATGCCAATTCACTGCTCACGCCGACCGTCTGGCCGAACTCGATCAGCATACCCTCTTGGACGCCGATGCCGGCGGGTACGAAGAAGACCAGGTGCCGAACGGCCTGCATCAAACTTTCCATGATCAGCGCATCCTCGAGGTCGATGGGGTGTCCGACCACGCGCAATACGAACCAGATTTCGAGCGATCCGGAGATCAGCGCGATGAACTGCAATACGCCGGCGTAAACCAAGGAACCTGAACGCTGCAGGCATGATCGAATTTCGCTGTCGAGCGAAGCCGCGCCCTCGGCCGGCAGGTCGATACCGGCCACTTTGCGCAACATCACCTCCAATCGCGCGAACACCGAGCCGTAGCGCAGCAGTACCGCCGAAACGACCGGCACCGGCAAGCTCAGCAATACTGCAGGAACCAGATACCGGGATGTGGCGCCGGCAGGATGAAGGTCAAAGAGCAGCAGTAGTCCGATGACGGCGAACAAGTAGAGCGAAACGAGCGTCAGCAGAATCTCGACGATGACCGTGGCGCTCGCTCCCGCAATCGGCAGACCCCGGTTGTGCATCAGTTTGACCCCCGCGAGGCCGCCACCGACACTGGCGACCGGCAATAGCCGGTCGACGGCTTCGCGCACGGTCGTCACCCAGAATATATAGCCGAGTCCGATCGGTGGGCTCGCTACGATCTGTGGGCGCCGCACGTAGGGGCGCAGCAACTCGGCCCAGCCGAGCGCGTACAGCAGGAAAAACAGCAAGCGGTAAGGCGCGAGCCAGAATAGTTGGCCGCCCGCCAACATCGCCGTGCGCCATAATGCCTGCAGATCCGCGTGCCCGAGTATGAAACCCAACAGGATGAAGCCGAGCACAGCGCCGACAAACGCTGCGGCTTTCACTCAAGCAAGACGGCGCATGACGCCACGATCATCGACATTGAACTCGCTGCCGCGCCAGGTGATGCTGGAGGTCGAAAAGCTGCGCCCCCAGGTCCAGCACAGCAATAAATCACGGGCGGGCACCAACCATAGGTCCGCGAGCAACGGCCTGCGCCGCCGCCCGCTCAGCCGCTGCGCAAAATGCAGAACGAGGCGCATCACGCTGGTCGCCGCGAACAGCGACCAGGCAACGCCGACAGCGCCCGTGCCGAGCGATGCCAGAACCACACCGACCATCGCCAGCGGCAAACTGAACGTCAAGAACATCCAGCGATAAGCGCCCGGCCTGACCACGTGCAAGGTACGCATCCAGCGCACCTCGTGACGTAGCAGCGCATCCGCGCTGGGTTCGTGGTGTTCAACCTCGACCTCATAGCCGGACAGGACGATACGCTGACCCACGCCGCGCACCAATTCGCCCAACCGAAAGTCGTCGGCGAGGTGGTTCGCGACGGCCTGCAGTCCGCCGATCGCCCGCAACGTATCTCGCCTGAAGCACAAGGTTTGCCCCGACGCGTATTGTCTGTGGCCGAACAGCCACGCCAAGACCACCGACGGCATGAACCACTCGTTGATGTACATGGCGCCGAGACGCGACCAGACCGTCTCGGTCGGAACGCCACGGTAGATACAGGTAACCAGTCCCACATCGGGCTCGACCAGAGGCGCCGTGACGACGCTGAGATAATCGGCACCGACCACCGCATCGCTGTCGGCGATCACCAGAATGCCGTGGCTCGCCCGCTTCATCATGTTGATCAAGTTGCTGGTCTTGTAGTTGTCGCCATGAAGCGTCGGGTCCACCACGACGTCGATGCGGACCTGTGGAAATTCGGCAATGATGCGCTGCACCACCACCAAAGCCGCATCGGTAGGATCGCGCACACCGAACACGATTTGAAAGGCCGGGTATTGCTGCAGGCAAAACGAGCGCAGGTGCGTATACAACCCCGGCTCAGCGCCGCACAGAGGCTTCAAGATCGTGACGGGCGGCTGAGGCTCGAGCAGGGTTTGCTTGCGCGCGAACCAACTGCGCCACACGAAAATGGCCGTCAGCGCGACGGCGGAAAAGCCGGCCGAAATGACCAACGCGCCAAACCCCAATATCGATAACAAGAAATGCAAGACGATCACACGCGAATCCGCGCGAACTTACGCTTGATGAGCGCGCAAGAAGCGGAAAAACTCGGCACCTTCCCGCAAACGCCGCTTCAACATGTCCCAGCTCACGAGCATCTCCTTGACGATTTCCCAAATCTTGCT